>OFMH01000042.1_pt1 | contig 89952 bp, 72 predicted proteins | sample 1541761 | NCBI WGS metagenome assembly OFMH01 (sample SAMN04209249, study PRJEB22552) | human gut metagenome | biome: gut; material: feces | host: Homo sapiens | place: USA: Oklahoma
AACCGTTGCTAAATCATTACCTCCATTGAGGTGAAACACTCATAAATCGCTCATTCTAAGCTATTCAGCAGATTTTAGCGTAATTTTATATAAAAAGCAACAAACAAGTCTTATATACAATAATCAAACTTATCTTATGAGGAGAATCGTATGTTCAGTATTTGCATTGTGCTGCTGCTCGCTGGTGCTTGCGCAGGAGAAGATGCGCAGTCTGTCGGTAGAACTGCTTGGTGCGCAAAACGTGGTGGGCGTCAACTATGATAGCCGTTTCAAGGGCAACTCGGGCTGGGGCTACCGAGTGGGCATAGGTTATGGTTATGGAGACAATTCCAGTTGGATCGATCAGAAAATCAGTGGTGTGGGTGTGCCGTTGGAGTTGAATTACCTGCTTGGAGAGAAGAAGAGTAAACTGGAGGTAGGCTTTGGCGCCAGTCTGGGTATGTATCATGTCAAGGAAACGTCATGGTTTTATTCTCAGCCCGTGCCGCCCGAGACGGAAGGAATTGCAGAGCCCTATGAATCGAAGGAGAACCGTTTCGGCTATTTCTTGTTTGGCAACATCGGCTATCGCTACCAGCGTACCAACGGTTTTATGTTTCGCGTAGGCTTATCGCCGTCGTTCAACTTCGGCGATAAGCATGGCCTCAGTAAGTCCGCCTTCTACCCGTACATCGGACTTGGCTGGTCGTTCTGACGCTATCAAGGCGGTTATATATATAAGGTATGTTTTTCTATATATAAATAATGTATAGGATAATGTATAGGAAAACCTACTGAGCGTTCTCCTCCTCTTTCTTGGTGAGCACGTGGTCCACACCTTCCATACGGTCTATTAGATAGACGGGGCGTCGCTTGGTCTCAATGAAGACTTTGCCGAGGTATTCGCCGATAATGCCCAGGGAGATGAGCTGCACGCCTCCGAGGAAGAGGATGAGGATGACGATGGTGGGGAAGCCTTGGACAGCTTCGCCGACCACGAGTGTCTTGATGAAGACATAGACCATGTAGAGGATGGCCAGTAGGGCACTGAGCAGGCCGATGAGGGTGGAAAGGCGGAGCGGGGCGGTGGTGTAGGAGGTGAGGCCGTCGATGGCCAAGTCAGCCAGGCGGCGGAAGTTGAAGGACGACTGGCCTGCCGTTCGCTTCTGCTCGTGGTAACTGATTTCCTGTTTCTTGAAGCCAATCCACACGTACATGCCCTTGGTGTAGCGTTGCGACTCGCGAAGTTGCCGTAGGGCGAGGATGCAGCGACGGTCGAGGAGGCGGAAGTCGCCTACGTTTTCGAGTACGTCGAAGCGGGTGGAACGGTTGAGGAGGCTGTAGTAGAGGCGGCTCAGACGGCGGCGCAGCCAACTCTCGCGGGCGATGTCTCGCCGCGCATAGACGTCCTGTGCTCCCTCCTCCCAAAGGTGCAGCATGTCGGGTATGAGGGCAGGCGGATGCTGGAGGTCGGCGTCGAGGATGATGACGCAGTCGCCCGAGGCGTGGTCGAAGCCCGCCAGCATGGCGTTCTCCTTGCCAAAATTGCGTGAGAGGCTGATGAAGGCCACCCGCGGGTCCTTGCGACGCAACTGCCGCATAACGCTGAGCGACTGGTCGCGGCTGCCGTCGTCGATGAGCAATACCTCCCATTGGTATTGCACCTGGCCATCCATGACCTCACACAGGGCTGCATGGAGGGCGGGGAGCGACGACTCCTCGTTGTAGCAGGGAATGAGCAGGGTGACTTTCTTCATGTTTTTATTTCTTTTTTTGAGATTTCCGGCCCTTTCGAACAGATTCTTATGGTTGTGATGGAATCTGAAAAGGAGAAAATCAGTTGATGACGGCAATCTTGCAGACCACACCCTTGCTGCCATCCTCCGTGGCTGCCTCGACCATATAGACGCCACTTGCCACCCGTTTGCCGTCGAGGTCGTTGCCGTCCCATGTGAAGGTGCCGCCTTGGCTTCTACCCTCGGCCACGAGTGTTCCTGCGGTAGTGACGATCTTCACGTCGGCGTTGTAGCTCAGTCCCGTGACGGTGATGGTGCCACGGTAGTCTGGGCGAACGGGATTGGGATAGGCGTATGTTGTCTCCTTGTCCATCGTCTGCGAGGGCTCCGAGGCGTCGCTCAGATAGGAGCAAAGCCCCTTGTCGGTGCCGATGAAGACCTCTCCCGTCTTGGGGTCGATGGCCAGCGACTCGATGTTGTCGCTCACGAGGCCACTGTTGGAGGAAAGGAAATGGTGAACCTGCGTGTTGAGGTCGGCGCTGATGAGATAGACGCCGTTGCCGCCCGTGCCAAACCACTTGCGGTTGCCGCCATCGACGGCCATGCAGGTGATGTCGATGTTGTTGAGCAGGTAGTCGGCGAGGTTGCTGCCGTCGTTGCGTGGCACCTTGTACTGCTGGAAGACCACGCTTCCGGGATCGGTTGACAGGTCGGAGGGCTGCAGATAGACAGGGCCACCGTTGAGTCCCGCCCAGATATTTCTGTCGCGGTCCTCCGCCATGCAGCGCACGCCACCGCCGCCATTGACCTCGGCATTGTCCTCGTTGACGAAGCGCGTATAGCGGTTGATACCCTTTGTGGAGGGCTGATAGACTACCAGGGCTGGCGTCTTGTAGTGGTTGTTGGCCAACCAGAGGTTACCCGAGGTGTCGAAGGTCAGGCAGCCGCCATTGTTGAGCGATGTGTTATCGCTGCCCATGAACGACTTGTTGTGGTGGCTCACCCATTGTCCCTCCTTGGTGAGCTGGCTCAGGGAGGAACCATCGCTGATGCCATTGAAGACCCACAGGTCGCCCGTGGTGTCAAACTTCAGTCCGCTGACGATGACATAGTCCTTGTTGCCAGCCGCCACGCCATGGGCCACCTGCAGGCAGCCTCCACTATTATCGTAGTTATACTCGCGGACGAAGGTGCCGTTGCTAAACTCGTAGAGGCCGGTTCTGCCTCCCGCCAGGACGCGGGCAGGATTGGTGGGATCGACGTCTATACACATCAAGTCGAGATACTGGTGGCCCGTCTTCGCCGCCACGTCGTCCTCATAGATTTGCCACTCTCCGCCGTCGAGCACCTGGATGGTGGCGGGACGGCGCAGCTCGGTCAGTCCGTAGCCGCCACCGACGGTATAGAGTTTGCCGCCGCTATAGCGCATGAATCCGAAGTAATTGTATTGGGGTCCGCCCGGTGAAAGCGTCTTCGCTGTAGCCATCAGATCGGGGTCAGGACTCACGCTGCGCGCCACATAGTCGCCCGTGCGCCGCCAGTTGCCCTTGTCGAGCAGGTTGTCCGTCATGAGGGCCCGATACTGTCCCTTCTGCTTCGACTCGGCGTAGATGTAGCCGCCCTCGATGTGGCAGTAGTCCACGGCAAAGCCGAGGTTGTAGGTGTTGGCTATCTCCGCCTGCGCCACGTTGAGGCAGACGATGCCGAAGCCTGTGGCGATGTAGCAGAGCTTCCCGTAGTTATAGATGCTGTGGATGGTTTTGTCGGCGGTCATGGAGTGGTTGTAGTAGTCGCTGATGCATACTACGTTGTCCTTGTCATCGACCAAGTCGATATAGCCCGACTCATAGATGACGACGAGGCGCGCGGCCCCCTTGTTCCACCCGATGAGCGTCACGCCCGTATCGGTCAGTCCGTTGGTCTTGTCGAAAGTGTGGATACTCTGGTCCTTCTCGTTGTAGGCATAGAGGTCGTTGGAGGCGAGGACGTAGAGCCGGTCGCCTCCTTTCTCCACCCATGTGGGGTTGTGGTAGGACATATACGCCTTCCACGTTCCGATTTCCTGTGCCTGCAGGCCCGTGGCCGAACTCAGGAGTCCGGACAAGAGCAGGGCTGATACGAAATGTTTCATCATCTATAAGATATAAATAGATATAAATAGGGACGGACAAGCCTTGACGGGCAAGGATATCCGTTCCGCTTTGCGCTTACGCCTTCTCTCCGTGGAGAAACGCCACCAGTTTTCTGACGGTTCTTCCTCGGTGGGAAATTTGATTTTTGACGGTCTCGCCCAGTTCGGCAAACGACTGGTCGTAGCCTTTGGGGATAAAGATGGGGTCGTAGCCGAAGCCTTCCGTGCCATGCTTCTCCAGGGCGATTTTTCCCTCCACTTCGCCGCAGAAGCAGTCCGTGCGGGGCGAGGCCGACAGCGCGTCCTGTCTCCTTATTAACGTGATGATGGTGCGGAATCGTGCCTTTCGGTTGTTATTATTTCCTAATTTGGCCAGCAGTTTGCGCATATTGGCCTCGCTGTCGTGGTCCGTGCCCTCGGCGTAGCGCGCGCTGTGGACTCCCGGCTCGCCACCCAAGGCATCGACCTCCAGTCCCGTGTCGTCGGCAAAGCAGTCGTAGCCATAGTGGTCGAAGACATATTGGGCTTTGGCGAGACTGTTCTCCTCCAGCGTAGCCCCGTCTTCGGGAATGTCCTCGTGGCAACCGATGTCGGCCAAGGATAGGAGCTCGTAGCCCGTTCCCAGTATCTCGCGCAGTTCGCGCAACTTGTGCGCGTTGTTGGTTGCAAAAACCAGTTTTATCTTGTCGTTGTTCATCTTCTATTCGTTGTTTATATTCTTCTAGTCCATCATCTTCTTGTTGATCATGCTTTTTCCTCTGCGGCAGGAATTTCTCCCTTTATAGTGGGTTTCTGTTCCTTTGCGTCAGGGACTTCTGTATGGTTCTTTTGGGCTGCTTTCTCGGTTTCCTCGCCCAGTGCCATTTCCTTGCGCATCTTCTCCGAGATATTGCCCTTGATCTCGTCGAAGCCATTGCCAAAGACGCCAATGACGGCCGACTGTGATACGAAGGCGTGGGGGTCCACATACTTGATGAGGCGGAAGATATACTGGCTCTCGCGCTTGCGGGCCAGGACGAAGAGCACCTTGGTCGGCGTGTTGGTGAACCAGCCGTAGCCGTCGAGTATCGTCACGCCGTGGTGGGTGGTGCTGCCAATGGCGCTGGCTATCTTCTCATAGTTTTTGGAGAAGATCAAGAACTGCACGCTCTGTCGTCGCGAGTTGAATACATAGTCGAGCATGACGTTCTCCGTCAGCAGCGTGAAGAGGCCGAAGACCACCGTGTGGAGACGCTCCTGCATCGTTGCGCCAAAGGCTGAGAAGAAGAGACAGGAACCGATGATGCAGAAGTTGACGCAGATGAGGACGTTGCCCAGCGAGATGTCCTTGTACTTGTTGATGCAGGCCGCAATGATATCCGTGCCACCGGTCGATCCATTGCTCAGGAAGACGATGGCAAGGCCCGATCCTGTGAACATCGTGCCAATAATCAAGGCCATGAACGTGTTGCCTGCTCCGAGGATTTGGATCATCTGGCCGTCGGCCCCCGTCATCCAACTCTGTGCCAGCGTGAGCATGGTGGAGAGCAGGACGATGGCGTAGATGGTCTTGAGCAGGAAGCGCAGGCCCAGGATCTTCAGCGCCGCGATGAGCATGACGACGTTGAGCGTCAGGTAGGTTTGGTAGATGGGAATGCCCGTGACGTAGAATACGATGGCGGAGAGACCCGTCAGCGCACCTGTCACAATCTTGTAGGGCAAGAGGAAGCAGGTCCATCCTATGGTGTAGAACATCAGGCCCAGGGCGATGCAGAGGTAGTCCAGCATCTGGTTTTTCATGTGCTCCCTACTGTTGAGAAAGTTTTTTACCGTTTTTGACATAATTGCTATTGAGATATACTGTTACTATTGATACTATCGAGATATACTATACTATAGAGATATACTATTGCTGAGATAAAATCTATTGAGATAATCTTGTGTCTGTGAAGAGGGGTCGGAAGATGTTTTCAGCTCCCGACCCCTGTTATGCTAATCGTCTTTGGTCGGTCTATTTTACCACGATGTTGATGATGCGTCCCGGTACGACGATGGTCTTGACGACCTGCTTGCCCTCCAGGTATTTCTGGCTTCGCTCGTCGTTCATGGCCGCCTCGATGATGGCCTCCTTGCTGGCCGTGGCGGGCAGGTTGATCTGGAAGCGCGCCTTGCCGTTGAAGGAGACGGGCATCTGCACTTCGTCCTCGACGAGGTAGTCTTCGTTCCAGGTCGGCCACTCGGTGTCGCAGACGCTTCCCTCGCCGCCTGTCTGCTCCCAGAGCTCCTCGGCAATGTGGGGAGCGAAGGGTGCGAGGACCGTCACCAGGGTACGGAGGATGCGGAGGTTGCGACACTTCTGCTGCGTCAGCTCGTTGGTGCAAACCATGAATGCGCTCACGCTCGTGTTGTAGGAGAAGACCTCGATGTCCGTGCTCACCTTCTTGATGAGCTTGTGGAGGCTCTTGAGTTCTTCCTTCGTCGGATCTTCGTCGACGAGCTCCTGCTGGAAGAGTTTCCAAAACTTCTTCAGGAAGCGGTGGCAACCGTCAATGCCGTTGGTGTCCCAAGGCTTGCTGGCCTCCACCGGACCGAGGAACATCTCGTAGAGGCGGAGCGTGTCGGCGCCATACTGGCTTACGATGTCGTCGGGGTTGACCACGTTGAACATCGACTTCGACATCTTCTCAATGGCCCAGCCACAGACATACTTGCCGTCCTCGAGGACAAACTCGGCGTTCTTCAATTCGGGACGCCAGGCGCGGAAGGCGTCGAGGTCGAGGATGTCGGCGTGGACGATGTTCACGTCGACGTGGATCGGCGTGGTGTCGTACTGGTCCTTCAGTCCCTTGGAGACGAAGACGGGGTGTTCGGCAGCGTCGGCTGCATTGACACGATAGACGAAGTTGCTGCGGCCCTGGATCATGCCCTGGTTGACCAGTCGCTGGAAGGGTTCCTCCTTGCAGCTCACGCCGAGGTCGAAGAGGAACTTGTTCCAGAAGCGTGAGTAGATGAGGTGGCCCGTGGCGTGCTCCGTTCCGCCGACGTAGAGATCCACGTTCTGCCAATACTCGTCGGTCTTCTTGCCCACGAGTGCCTGGTCGTTGTGCGGATCCATATAGCGGAGGTAGTAGGCGCTGGATCCGGCGAAGCCCGGCATGGTGCAAAGCTCGATGGGGAAGACGGTCTTATGGTCGATGAGTCGCTTTTCGACCACGCAGCGCTTCTCCGTGTCCCAGGCCCACTTCTCGGCGCGTCCCAATGGAGGCTCGCCACTCTCGGTGGGCTTGTAGGCGTCGATCTCGGGCAGCTGCAGCGGCAGGCAGTCTTCGGGAATCATATAGGGCATGTCGTCCTTGTAATAGACGGGGAAGGGCTCACCCCAGTAGCGCTGGCGGGAGAAGATGGCGTCGCGCAGGCGGTAGTTGACCTTGACCTGGCCGATGCCCTGCTCGGCGATAAACGCCTTGGTCTTGGCGATGGCCTCCTGGACGGTCAGTCCGTTGAGCGTGAGTGTGGAGTTCACACCCTCGCGCGGCGAGTTCATGACCGTGCCCTCCTTGGCGTCGAAACTCTCCTGGCTGACGTCGGCTCCCTCGATGAGCGGGACGATGGGCAGCTGGAAGTGGCGAGCGAAGGCGTAGTCGCGTGAGTCGTGGGCCGGGACGGCCATGATGGCTCCCGTGCCGTAGCCGGCGAGCACGTACTCAGAGATCCAGATGGGGATGCGCTCGCCCGTGAACGGGTTGACGCCATAGGATCCGGAGAAGACACCCGTCACCTTGTGGTCGGCCATGCGGTCGCGCTCCGTGCGCTTGGCGACATAGGCGAGATAGGCCTCCACCTCTTTGCGCTGCTCGCTGGTGGTCAGCTGGGCTACCAGCTCCGACTCCGGGGCCAGCACCATGAAGGTGACGCCGAAGATCGTGTCGGCACGTGTGGTGAAGATGGTGAAGTGGCCGCGGCGTTCCTCCGTGCCCTCGGGTGTGATGCTCTCGAAGCGCATCTCTGCTCCCTCGCTGCGTCCCACCCAGTTGCGCTGGGTCTCCTTGATGGAGTCGCTCCAGTTCACGAGATCCAGTCCGTCGAGCATCCGCTGCGCATAGGCCGAGACGCGCAGGCACCACTGGCGCATCTTGCGCTGGACGACGGGGTAGCCGCCGCGCACGCTCACGCCATCCACCACCTCGTCGTTGGCCAGCACCGTGCCCAGGTCCTGGCACCAGTTGACCATCGTCTCGCCGAGGTAGGCGATGCGGTAGTTCATGAGCGTCTGCTGCTGCTCCTTCTCATTCATGCTCCGCCAGTCGCGGGCGGAGAAGACGAGCGGCTCCGTCTGGGCCACGTCCATGTCGAGCGTGCCCTCCTCCTCGAAGTGGCGCACCAGCTCATGGATGGGGCGCGCCTGCTTCGTGCGGTTGTCGTAGTACGACTCAAACATCCGCTCAAAGGCCCATTGGGTCCAATGGTAGTAGCCGGCGTCGCAGGTGCGCACCTCGCGGCTCCAGTCGAAGCAGAATCCTATCTTGTCCAGCTGCTCGCGGTAGCGCTTGATGTTCTGCTCCGTCGTCACCGCCGGGTGCTGTCCGGTCTGGATGGCATACTGCTCGGCGGGCAGTCCGTAGGCATCGTAGCCCATGGGGTTGAGGACGTTGAAGCCCTGCTGGCGCTTGTAGCGCGCGTAGATGTCGCTGGCGATGTAGCCCAGCGGGTGGCCGACGTGCAAACCTGCTCCCGAGGGATAGGGGAACATGTTGAGGACGTAGAACTTCTTACGTGTTGGGTCCTCCGTCACCTGGTAGGTCTGATGGTCCCGCCAGTGCTGCTGCCATTTCTGTTCGATCTCTCTGAAATCGTATTCCATTGCTATGTTTTTGTGTTATCGCTTGTACTGTTTGCCGCCCGAGGGGGTGTTTGGGGCAATTTGCGTGCAAATTTACAAAAAACTTTCCTCATTGAAGCGTTTTTTCCGTGATATTCCCCTGTCGTTCCCTAAATTTGGAACGAATTGTTCCGAAAACCTTGTTGAGGCCTTGTCGGCTCACCCGATAATCCAAAATCACCCCAAAATAGGTTCATGAGACAAATCGGAAACAACTCATCAAAAACGCCTCAAATCATACTCAAAAAATGAAGTTATATTCATCGGCCTATGAAGTTAACTTCATTTTTCGAAGGTCTTAGAGATAGGTGTGATTCTACCAAATGACGTCATAGAGACTATCGCATTGACAACTCATGAGACACATAGAACAAGGAGCGACCCACGGTAGCTGAGGGCCCGTCTCAATGGTAGCTTATCCTTCGTCTCGGTCGTAGCTTACCCTTCGTCTTGGTCGTAGCTTACCCTTTGTTTCGGTCGTAGATAAGATTCGGCTGCAGATCTCTTGTGGAACGACCTCATTCAGGCGGCGGATTGTTACAATTCGATGAAGTTTGTCTAAAAATATGTTTGGCTACTAATAAATAATTATAAATCGTTTGTTGCCCTTTGGTATTGTCGCTAACTTTGCATTCCTCAAAAAACGCCCCCTCCCTTCGCCTTAGGCTAAGGGAAAGAAGAGAGAAAGTGGAGTGGGGCGGTAAGTATAAGATTATCAATGATGAAAGATCAACAACACATCATGGGGCTCACTGCCGAGGAGGTGGTGGCCAGTCGTCAGAAATACGGGGAAAATGTCCTTACTCCGCCGAAAAAAGCGTCCGTCTGGTCGCTTTTCCTGGAGAAGTTCAAGGACCCGCTGATCATTATCCTGCTCTTCGCTGGTGTCCTCTCCATCGGCATAGCCTGCTACGAGTATTATGGTCTGCACCACGGCGCGACGGTCTTTTTCGAGCCTGTGGGCATCTTTGTAGCTATATTCCTGGCTACGGCCGTGTCCTTCTACTTCGAGCGCGAGGCCGACAAGCAGTTTTCCATTCTCAACCAGGTCCACGACGATGAGCCCGTGGAGGTGATTCGCGACGGCAACGTCACCTCCATCCTCAAGCGCGAGGTGGTGGTGGGCGATATTGTGGTGCTGCCGACGGGAGCGGAGATTCCCGCAGACGGCGAACTCTTGGAGGCGGTGAGCCTCTCGGTCGATGAGTCGTCGCTCACGGGAGAGCCCGTCTGCCGCAAGAGCATTCACCCCGAAGACTTCGACCCCAATGCCACCTTTGCCACCAACCGCGTCTTGCGCGGCACGAAGGTGATGGAGGGCCACGGCAGGATGCGCGTCACGGCCGTGGGCGACGCCACGGAGAACGGCAAGGTCTTCGAGGCCGCACAGATAGACAATAGTGTCCGCACGCCGCTCAACGAGCAACTGGACCGCCTCGGACTGCTGGTGACCAACGTCAGTTATGTATTCGCAGCCCTCATCATCGTGGGACGGCTCATCGTCTTCTTCGACTGGGCGCCCGTGGTCTGGACGCTGGCTCTGCCCACGGCGCTGTTCTTCTACCTCGTCATCTGCCGTTTCAAGCGCTGGCGCTGGACGTTCAAGGCCGTGGCTTCTACCAGCTACTTCCTCCTGCTGCTGGCCATGATCTACTATTTCCATCTGTCGCTTGGCGGCGCGGAGCAATGGGATGACCTGGTGACTTATACGCTCAACACGTTGATGATAGCCGTGACGCTTATAGTCGTCTCCGTGCCCGAGGGACTTCCCATGGCCGTGGCGCTGAGCTTGGCCTACAGTATGCGGCGGATGCTCAAGACCAACAACCTCGTCAGAAAGATGCATGCTTGCGAGACGATGGGTGCTACGACCGTTATTTGTACTGACAAGACGGGCACGCTGACGCAGAACAAAATGCAGGTCTATGAGAGCCGTTTCTTCGGGATGCCTTCGGGATGCCTTCGGGATGATGCTGTGGCCGAGGGAATGGCCGTCAACTCCACGGCCTCGCTGGATTTCTCCGACCCGAAGTCGCCCCAGGTGCTGGGCAACCCTACTGAGGGTGCTCTCCTGCTGTGGCTCGACCAGCAGGGCGTGGACTACCGCCAGTTGCGCGAGGCTGCTTCCATCGACGAGGAACTGCCCTTCTCCACAGAGCGCAAATATATGGCTACTGTCGTCCGCTCGCCTCGGCTCGGAGGGCAGCGCGTGCTCTACGTCAAGGGTGCGCCCGAGATCGTGCTCTCGCTCTGTGCCCAGACGGCAGGAGACGTGGCGCGCGAGACCATCGATGGCTGGCTGGCTGGCTATCAAGGCCAGGCCATGCGTACGCTGGGCTTTGCCTCGTTGCCACTCAAGGACGACGAGGAGGCCATCGCCGAGGGCAAGGTGGTGGCGAAGGGCCTTACCTTCCAAGGCATTGTGGCTATCAGCGACCCCGTGAGGGCCGATGTGCCGGCAGCAGTAGAGGAATGTATGAAGGCGGGCATCTTGATCAAAATCGTCACGGGCGACACGCCAGGAACGGCCAAGGAGATAGGGCGCCAGATAGGTCTCTGGACTCCGCAGGACGGAGACAGGGAAATCATCACCGGTCCGGAGTTTGCAGCCCTCTCGGACGAGGAACTTGCTCGCCGTGTGATGGACTTGAAGATCATTGCCCGGGCGCGCCCCATGGACAAAAAACGGCTTGTAGAGGCGCTGCAGAAACTCGACCAGGTGGTGGCCGTGACGGGCGACGGAACCAACGACGCACCTGCCCTCAAGGCGGCCCACGTCGGACTATCGATGGGCGACGGAACGGCCGTGGCCAAGGAGGCGAGCGATATCACGATCATCGACAACTCGTTCTCTTCCATCGGCAAGGCCGTGATGTGGGGACGCTCGCTCTACAAGAACATCCAGCGCTTCCTGTTCTTCCAGCTCACGGTCAATGTGGCGGCGTGCTTCATCGTCCTGAGCGGAGCCTTCATGGGCACGCAGAGCCCGCTCACGGTCACGCAGATGCTATGGGTGAACCTCATCATGGACACCTTTGCCGCCATGGCTCTGGCTTCGCTGCCGCCCTCGGAGCGCGTGATGCGGGACAAGCCGCGAGACCGCAAGGCCTTCATCCTCACCCGCGCGATGTATGAAAATATCCTGGGTGTGGGCGGCTGCTTCTTCGTCTTGCTCTTTGTGCTGCTCTATATCTTCGAGCACGCCGGCATCACGAGCCTCATGGACTTGCTCCACGTGCGCCTCGGAGCGTCCGACGGACTGACCCGCTACGAGGAGACGCTCTTCTTCACCATCTTCGTGATGACCCATTTCTTCTATATCTTCTGTTCCAGGGCCTTCGAGACGGGACGCAGCGCCCTCCATTTCAAGGGCTGCAAGGGACTGCTGCTGATCGTGGCCATCATCTTCATTGGACAGATAGCCATGGTAGAACTGCCGGGAATACAGCATTTCTTCAACGTCTGCGACCTCAAAGTGGCGGACTGGGCCATCATCATCCTGGGCTCTTCCCTCGTCCTGTGGGTGCGGGAGGGCTGGAGCTGGCTCAAGCGCTGCGTCGGCTAAGGGAGCAGAATCTGTGTGCTGGGCGGGCGCGCCTCGAACTTTTTGCGCCCGCCAGGCACAAAAACGCGGGTATCATTTTGCCATTCGGCCTTATTTTTGTATTTTTGCATCCTTGAACTTTCGCGAAGGGGAAGAGCCACGCTGCTTGCTAGATCTTTCCCCTCTCTGCGGCAACAATTCAACAAGGCAAAGGCTGACTATGGCAACAAACGACAAGGGACTTACCCCCATGATGCGGCAGTTTTTCTCGATGAAGGAGAAGCACCCCGAGGCGCTGCTGCTCTTCCGCTGCGGCGACTTCTATGAGACCTACTGCGACGACGCGGTGGAGGCTGCGCGCATCCTGGGCATCACGCTCACGCGTCGCAACAACGGAGCGGCGAGTGGGGCGGAGATGGCGGGTTTTCCCCACCATGCCCTCGACACCTATCTGCCGAAACTCATCCGCGCGGGAAAGCGTGTGGCCATCTGCGACCAACTGGAGGATCCGAAGAAAAAGCGGGCCGCCATCAAGGGCAAGAAGGGCCTTTCGGAGATGGACAAGATGGTGAAGCGCGGCATTACCGAACTCGTGACGCCGGGCGTGGCCATGGGAGACAACGTGCTCAACTACAAGGAGAACAACTTTCTTGCCGCCATCCATTTCGGTAAGGGGGCTTGCGGTGTGAGCTTGCTTGATATTTCCACGGGAGAGTTTCTCACCGGAGAGGGCAACTACGACTATGTGGAGAAACTCCTGGGCAACTTCCAGCCGAAGGAAGTGCTCTACGACCGCACGCGCAAGCAGGACTTTGAACAGCAGTTTGGTACCAAATTCGTCACCTTTGAACTCGACGACTGGGTCTTCACCGATCAGACGGCGCGGCAGAAGCTCCTCAAGCATTTCAAAACCAAGAACCTCAAGGGTTTTGGCGTGGACCACCTGCGCAACGGCATCGTTGCCGCAGGGGCCATCATGCAGTATCTGGAATTGACCCAGCACACACATATCTCTCATATCACCTCGCTGCGCCGCATCGAGGAGGACCGCTACGTACGTCTCGACCGCTTCACCATCCGATCCCTGGAGCTCCTCCAGCCGATGCAGGAGGAGGGCACGAGTCTGCTTGACGTCATCGATCATACGGTCACGCCGATGGGCGGACGCATGATCCGACGGTGGACGGTCTTCCCGCTGCGCGATGTCAGGCAGATCAACGAGCGGCTCGATGGTGTGGAGTATTTCTACCGCGACACGGACTTCCGCGAGACGGTGGACGACGAGTTTCACCGCATCGGCGACCTGGAGCGCATTATCTCCAAGGCAGCGGTGGGCCGCATCTCACCCCGAGAGGTCAACCAGTTGCGCCATGCGCTGGCTGCCACTGTGCCCGTGAAGACGGCTTGCCTGGAGTCGGACAACGAGGCGATGCGGCGTGTGGGCGAGCGACTGAACCTCTGCGAGACGCTCCGAAAGAGAATAGAGCAGGAGATACAGCCCGACCCACCCCTGCAGATCAACAAGGGGGGCGTGATAGCGGCGGGCTTCAGTCCTGAGCTCGACGACCTGCGATCCATCCGCGACAATGGCAAGGAGTATCTGTTGCAGATACAGCAGCGGGAGATGGAAAAGACGGGTATCAGTTCGCTGAAGATAGGCTTCAACAACGTCTTCGGCTACTACCTGGAGGTACGCAACACGTTCAAGGACAGGGTGCCAGCGGAGTGGGTGCGCAAGCAGACCCTCGCCCAGGCGGAGCGCTACATCACCGAGGAACTGAAGGAGTATGAGGAGAAAATCCTCGGTGCCGACGAGAAGATCATCGCCCTCGAGACTTCGCTCTTCATGCAGTTGGTGGAGGACATGAGGGAGTATATCCCGCAGATTCAGATCAATGCCAATGTCATAGCCCATCTCGACTGCCTGCTCTCCTTTGCCAAGGTGGCGGAGGAGCAGGGCTACGTGCGCCCCGTGGTCGATGAGAGCGACGTGCTCGACATCAGCCAGGGTCGCCATGCTGTCATCGAGACGCAGCTTCCTGTCGGGGAGCGATATGTCCCCAATGATGTCTATCTGGACACGGAGCGCCAGCAGATTGTGATGATCACGGGTCCTAATATGTCGGGTAAGTCGGCCTTGCTGCGCCAGACGGCCCTCATAGCAATCATGGCTCAGATGGGCTGTTTCGTGCCTGCCGAGCGCGCCCGCATAGGACTGGTGGACAAGGTCTTTACAAGAGTGGGCGCCAGCGACAGTCTCTCCACGGGTGAATCAACGTTTATGGTGGAGATGACCGAGGCTGCCAATATTCTCAACAACGTCACGCCACGCTCGCTCGTGCTCTTCGACGAACTGGGGCGCGGCACGTCCACCTACGACGGCATCTCCATAGCCTGGGCCATCGTGGAATATCTCCACGAGCACAAGCGTGCCCAGGCTCGCACGCTCTTTGCCACCCACTACCATGAGCTCAACGAGATGGAGAAACGCTTCGACCGCATCAAAAACTACAATGTGAGCGTCAAGGAGATGGATGGCAAGGTGATCTTCCTCCGCAAACTGGAGCGTGGAGGCAGCGAGCACTCCTTTGGTATCCATGTGGCCGAGATAGCAGGTATGCCGCCCTCCATCGTCCGCAGGGCTTCGACGATCCTGAAGCAGCTGGAGGCGGACAACGCTCAGGTGGGGTCGGCGGGAAAACCGAATGTGGAGAATGTGGCGACGACCGACGGAATGCAGATGTCGCTCTTCCAGCTCGACGACCCCGTGCTCTCGCAGATCCGCGACGAGATACTACATCTCGACATCGACCACCTCACGCCGATGGACGCACTCAACAAGCTCAACGATATCAAGCGAATACTCAATGGCAAATAGCCCCTGGAGAGCGGCGTGCAGCATAATAAAATATAATAATGAGTTGGAACGCATGGCTATACAAGCAAAATTGCGTAACTTTGCACCCCAATCGAGTGATTGACTCAATTTATAAGGTAATAAGAACTTCAACAAGGAAAACAGAATGGCATATCTTTTTTCATCAGAGTCTGTCTCTGAAGGACATCCCGATAAAGTAGCGGACCAGATTAGCGACGCTTTGCTCGACCAGTTTTTGGTCTATGACGACAAGGCACATTGCGCCATCGAGACTTTCAACACAACGGGACAGGTGGTGATCATGGGCGAGGTGCGCTCCACGGAGTATGTCGATTTGCAGACCGTGGCCCGCAAGACCATCGACCGTATTGGCTACAATAAGGCTGAGTATCAGTTTGACTCGAAGTCTTGTGGTATTCTGACTGCCATTCACGAGCAGAGCGAGGATATCGATCGGGGCGTCAGCCGCGAGGACGAGGAGGCGCAGGGTGCTGGCGACCAGGGAATGATGTTCGGCTACGCCTGCAATGAGACGGCCAACTATATGCCCGTCACGCTCGATCTCGCTCATCTCATCATGCGGACGCTGGCAGACATCCGCAAGGAGGGTAAGCAGATGACCTATCTCCGCCCCGACTCCAAGAGCCAGGTGACGGTGGAATATAGCGACGAGGGTGTGCCGCAGCGCATCGTCACCATCGTCGTATCGACACAGCACGACCCCTTCATGGACGACGACGAGGCAATGCTGGCCCAGATTCAAAAGGATGTGGAGGAAATACTCATGCCGCGGGTGAAGGCGCAGATCGAGTCGGAGTCCGTCCTCGCACTCTTCAACGACGACATACAATATTTGGTCAACCCCACGGGCAAGTTTGTCATTGGTGGTCCTCACGGCGACACGGGCCTGACGGGCCGCAAGATCATTGTCGATACCTACGGCGGACGTGGTGCCCATGGTGGCGGCGCCTTTTCGGGCAAGGATTCTTCCAAGGTGGACCGATCGGCCGCCTATATGGCGCGCTACATTGCCAAAAACATGGTGGCTGCGGGTGTGGCCGATGAGGTGCTCGTGCAATTGGCCTATGCTATCGGCAAGGCGGAGCCCGTGAGTGTCTATGTCAATACTTATGGACGCAAGCATGTGGCGATGAGCGACGGCGAGATAGCCGCAAAGATAAAGGGTCTTTTCGATCTGAAGCCTAAGGCCATAGAGCGCCAGCTCAAGCTGCGCCAGCCGATGTATCTTGAGACGGCAGCCTATGGCCACATGGGCCGCAAGAACGAGGTGGTGAAGAAAAGCTTTACGAGCCGCTACCACGAGACGAAGACCATCGACGTGGAACTGTTCACCTGGGAGAAACTGGACCTGGTGGAGAAACTGAAAGAAGCATTCGGACTCTAAGCAAATGCCTGTTCTGCTGAAGGATACGCTGACGACGCAACCCGTCAATGAAAACGCGACGCCCAATCCGGGGTCCAATTTTACGACAATAGACGGGGAGACGCGCAACACGGCAGGGATGACTCCCTACCGTGTGTTGCAGGAGTTGCGTCCTGACGCGACCGAGGACCAGAAGGATTCGGCCATTCAGGCCCATTTCAAGGTCGGCGACATAGCCTACAACACGCGCACGGACACGATGACGACTTTCGGCATCCGGGTGCTGAAGGTGAAGCCCTTCGAGAAGACACGCTTCATGGACACGACCTACTTCCATGGCGGGAAGTATTTCCACCCCGAGCTCGGACTGCCACGGGTGGGCGTGGCGGGCGATCCTGCTCCCTATCTCCTGCGCAACGACAACACCATCACCTCGCTGCTGCTGGGCTGCTTCTTGTTGGCTATGTTTTCCTTTTCCTTCTCCAAAAATCTCTTCTTGCAACAGCTGAAGAATTTCTTCTTCGTGCCGCGCAGCGTGGCCGAGATGACAGAGACGGCCCTGGAGCGTCGCTTCCAGTGGTTCTTCATCCTCCAGACCGCCATGCTCTTGGGCATTATCTACTATGTCTATCAGGCGTTCTACCTCCATACCGACTTCGTCATCGACTCGCAACTGGCCCTTATCGCACTTTTTGCGGGCTTCTTCACGCTCTATTTCGGAGTGAAGTATGGTATCTATAAGTTTGTCAATTGGGTATTTTTCCATCGTCAAAATAATGAACAATGGAACCGATCCTGGCGACTGCTTAGTGCCACGGAGGGCGTGCTGCTTTTCCCACTCGTCCTTCTCGTCGTCTATTTCGACCTTCCGCTCCCTTCTGCCTTTATCTACACCGCTTCCATCATCGTTTTGGTGAAGATTCTGACCTTTTACAAAAGCTTCACCATCTTTTTCAGTCAATCGAACGTCCATCTGCAAATTATTTTGTACTTTTGTGCGCTCGAACTGATGCCGATCGTGACTTCGTGGGGCATTTTGGAAATGATAGCAAGCTATTTGAATATAAATTTTTAAGACAACGATGATTAAAAAGATTTTGATATCCCAACCACAGCCCAGTGCCAAATCTCCTTATTTTGACATAGAGAAAGCACAAGGTGTAGAAATGGTGTTCAGACCGTTCTTCAAAGTGGAAGGAATCACGGCCAAGGAGTTTCGCCAGCAGAAGATCAACATCCTCGACTACTCGGCTGTAGTGTTCACTTCGCGCCACGCTGTCGACAACTACTTCAAACTGGCCAAGGAAATGCGCATCACCATTCCTGAGGACATGAAGTACTTCTGTGTCATCGAAACCATCGCTCTTTATATTCAAAAATACGTCCAATACCGCAAGCGCAAGGTCTTCTTTGGCAAGACGGGCAAGATTGCGGACCTCATCCCGACTATGGTGAAGCACAAGGTGGAGAATTATCTCGTGCCGCAGAGTTCGGTCCACAACGACAGTCTCTCTTTGCTGCTGGACGAGAAGGGCCTCAAGCACCGCGAGTGTGTGATGTACCGGACGGTGAACAACGAACTGACGGAGGAAGAGGTGAAAAACTTCGACTATGACATGGTGGTCTTCTTCTCTCCCACGGGGGTGCAGTCGTTTATTAGTAGTATGCCCCAGTTTGAGCAGGGCGACGTTCGTATCGCAGCCTTTGGTCCTGCTACGGCTAAGGTGATCCGCGACTCGGGACTGCGTCTTGATTTGGAGGCACCCACCAAGGAGTTTCCGTCTATGACGGCAGCGGTGGAAAACTATCTGAAGCGAGAGAACAGAGTACAGCAATAATTCATAGAAGCGCATAGACCAAAGTATAATAACGCCCACGAAGATGACTGCGGGTAAGCACACATTCGGCAAGGAAGAGCATATCGTCAGCAAGTTGCAGATAGACCGTATCTTCAGCAAAGGGGGCAGCCGTGCGTTGTCGGCCTTCCCGATTCGTGTGGTCTATCGTCTCTATGACCGTCCGGAGTATGACCCCGTGGCCGTGCAGGTGCTCCTGAGCGTACCGAAGCGCCATCTGAAGCATGCTGTGGCGCGCAATCGCGTGAAACGCCAATTGCGCGAGGCGTATCGCTTGCAAAAGAAAATCCTCGCCGAGGCGCTGCCCGAGGGCAACCATCTGGACCTGGCCTTCATTTGGCTGAGCGATGATTTGGTTGATACCGCGACCGTCCACCATCGCATGGGCAATCTCCTTGCCCGCCTGGCGGAGCGACTGGGTAGTGCCAAAGCCTGACGGACTTAGCACATAGCGTGATGATGAGACTTTCGGAAGCCGCGCGGGCACTTTCGCGCATCCTTAGCTGGTTGCTCATCCTGCCCATTCGCTTCTATCAGCAATGTATCTCGCCCTTCACGCCTCCCTCTTGCCGCTTCACGCCGACGTGCTCGGAGTATGCGCGTCAAGCAATAGCAAAGCATGGACCTTTCAAGGGTCTCTATTTGGCCATCCGCCGACTGCTCAGATGCCATCCCTGGGGTGGATCGGGCTACGACCCCGTGCCTTGAGTCAAGAGGCGGGCCCACTACGATGCGTAGCGCCCATGATGGAGTGCTATATATCAATAAGGAGAAATAGAACAATCTTTTAAATACATCTCATACAATTTCTATGAAGAATTTTGTTGAAGAGCTGAAATGGCGTGGAATGCTTGCACAGATCATGCCAGGCACAGAGGAATATCTTTTGGAACATACCGTGTCGGCCTATCTCGGCACAGATCCTACCGCAGACTCCCTCCATATCGGACACCTCTGCGGCATCATGATGCTGCGCCATCTGCAGCGTTGTGGACACAAGCCTTATCTTCTCGTCGGAGGCGCTACGGGTATGATTGGCGATCCCTCAGGCAAAAGTGCGGAGCGCAATCTCCTTGACGCCGAGACGCTCTACCACAATCAGGAGGCCATCAAGAAGCAGGCATCCAAGTTTCTTGACTTCGACGGCACGGCGCCCAACAAGGCCGAGATGGTCAACAACTACGACTGGATGAAGGACTTCTCCTTCCTCGACTTTGCCCGCGAGGTGGGTAAGCACATCACCGTCAACTATATGATGGCGAAGGAGAGCGTGCAGCAGCGTCTCAACGGTACGGCGCGCGACGGACTTTCCTTTACTGAGTTTACCTACCAGCTCCTCCAGGGTTACGACTTTCTCCATCTCTACCGCGAGCATGGCGTCCGGTTGCAGTTGGGTGGCAACGACCAGTGGGGCAATATGACGACGGGTACTGAGCTGATCCATCGCACTCTGGGCAACGACGTAGAAACCTTCTGTATCACTTGTCCGCTCATCACGAAGGCCGATGGCAAGAAGTTTGGCAAGACGGAGAGTGGCAACGTTTGGCTCGACGCCAAGCGCACCACGCCCTATGCCTTCTACCAGTTCTGGCTCAACGTGGCTGACGATGAGGCTGAGCGCTATATCCGCATCTTCACCGACCTCGACCATGAAACCATCGAGGGGCTCATCGCCGAGCACAGACAGGATCCGGGCCGCCGCGCCCTGCAGCGTCGTCTCGCCGAGGAGGTGACGGTAATGGTCCACTCGCGCGAGGACCTCGACATGGCTATCGCTGCCAGTAACATCCTCTTCGGCAAGGCTACCCGCGAGACGCTGGAGCAGCTTGATGAGGCTACGCTCAACGATGTATTCAAGGACGTGCCCCACTATACAATCTCCCGCGACCAGCTCGGACAACCTGCCGTTGATATCTTCTGTCAGGAGGGTTGGCAGATCTTCCCCAGCAAGAGTGAGATGCGCAAGCTCGTCAAGGGCAACGGCGTGAGCCTTAACAAGGAGAAGCTCACGGCCTTCGACCGTCCTGTCACAGCCGAGGACCTCATCGACGGCAAGTATCTGCTCGTGCAGCGTGGCAAGAAAAACTATTACCTGGTCTCTGTAGGCGAATAGACCAAGGATATCTGCAAAGGCGGGTTGTAAGCGGAAAACCGCTTGTAGCCCGCCCTTGCTCATTCGTACCAACCTGTGCTCTATCCATTTTTGACAGCCCCCTCTACAAAGAGAGAAATGGTGGAAAAAATGCTCGTAGGCGAGTAATTTCCGGGAAAAACACGCTAAAAATCCAATTTTTCACCTAAACGCTTGGTTGTTTAGGAAAATAGTGCTATCTTCGCACATGAAATATATTAAAGACAAATAAAAACAAATTATCGGTTTAAGTTATGAAGAAAACATTACTCCTTTTAGGTGCAACTGCACTTTTTTCTTCTGCCGCATCGGCTCAGTCTACTCGTCTTGCCTCCATCTACAGCAACGATGAGTATGAATTTACCCTCTTCGGATATGACGACCAAGGCCGTTTCAACCGTGTGGAGCGTCACGACTACAACGGCAGCATCTACTACGACAGCCTGGTCTTTAACGACAAGAGTCAGATCGAGGTGGATTATGCTTTCCAGAATCGCGACAACGATGAGGGTTATAAGCTCATGGCGAAGTGTACCTACGGCTATGATAAGAATGGCAACGTAGAGTGGCGTGACAACTACAACTCCTTTGGAAGCGACGAGCTCAGCCAGAGTGCCCATATCGTTTACACTTACGACGCAAAGAACCGGATGACACGCCAGACACAGTATTGGGCCAACGACTACGAGAATCCGTTTGCGATCATCACTTATACTTATAATGAGCTTGGTCAGCATATCACTACTGTCGAGAGCTACTCCGACTTCTTCGACCCGTCCGTATTTACCGAGGCCAACAAGAACGTCTATGAGTACAACGCCAAGGGACAGATCACCAATGTCAAGCGCTATAGCGTCAATGAGGGTCAGTATGAGTTGGCCAATACCGAGGAGTTTGACTATGACGACTTGGGCAACGTCACCGAGGACCGCATTGTAGTCAGCTCGCGCATCGTCGCCAAAAACGTCTATCGCTACAATACTTCCGTCGATGCTTCGGATATCTATTATCCCGCATCCCACGAGTACAATATCGGCCGCACCTTCGGTTTGAACAGCCAGCTTGAGGAGGAGGATATCTGGGCTGATGCAGACGATGACGATGTCGATGAGGCCATCTATGCCTACACGCTGATTTATCACTATGAGGCCAGCGATCCCAACAAGGTAGAACAGGTGACTTCTACCAAGGCTTATGTTGATGCCAATGCCAAGGAGATCCATTTCGGCGGCGACGTCACCTGTGTCGTTAGCATCTATGGTCAGGATGGCAAGCTCGTCCTCAATACCAGCGCCCGTGGCAAGGCCGACCTTTCCACCCTTCCCGCTGGCATGTATATCGCCCGTGTACAGGGTGTGGGCACAGCTCCTTCTTTCCACAAGTTCGTGATCAAGTAGGCAGCAGACTACGGACGAAAGTCTGATAACAACCACTTGAGACAAAGGCCTTGGGTGGGAGTCCAAAATCAATCGCAGAACAGGCAAACAGTAGTGACTGTTGCCCTTGGATCGGCGGCTGATTTTGGACTTTTATGTTACTCGTCTCGACCTGCTTTCGCTGGCAAGAAAACAGAGTGCTCAAATCGTATCCTACTAAACAACCTTAAAAAAGGGCACTCGCTTCCCTATTTTACATAATTAACACTTTGAAAGTGCGCTTATTTCGATTATTCTGCTTAAATTTGCAAGCAAAACGCCGTCCAAAAGGGTAGGCGAGCCGTTTTGCTGCACTACCGCCAGCTTTAGGCAGCAGCGGCAACGCATAAAAAGTACAATAGATCAAAAATGATGATACGCAAGATTTGGCCGCTCATGGTCGTCCTTTCTGCTGTCGCAATGCTCAGCTCCTGCCTCGGCAACGATGATGACGATGTCGACAACTCCTATACTTATTACAACGATGCGGGCATCGTCTCCTTCTCTCTCGGTACGATGAAGCAATATCGCGATACGGTGGCGAAGGACGGTAGCGACTCTACCTACTTTGTCCACATCGTCGGTAAGAGTTTTCCTTTTGTCATCGACCATGTGAAAGGACAGATTTACAATCCCGACTCATTGCCCTTCCGTACCGACGTGAGCCGTGTGGTGGTCACGGCTACCACACGCAACTCGGCCCTCATCTATATCAAGCGTCTTCCCTCCGACACGTTGGGAATCAACAAGGACAGTCTGGTCCGCTACGATGCCACCGACTCGCTCGACCTGCGCCAGCCCCGCGTCTTCCGCTGCTTGTCGCTTGACGGCACGGGATGGAGAAAGTATGACGTCAAGGTCAATGTCCACCAGCAGAGTGGCGACGACTTCCATTGGAATCGCATGGCTGACCAGCCCATACTCACTTCCATGACCGCCATGAAGGCTGTCGTCCTGGGCGATAGTCTCTATGTCTTCGGACGTGCCGAAGGGAGTGGCCTTGTGCTGGGAGGAAGCCGCAAGGACGGCAACCTGCGGATGCTTACTCCCGATATCAATACGCCTATTGCTGCTGACGCCTACCAAGGCGTGGTGACGATGGGGCGCAAGATGTATTTTGTCAATAAAGGTATCGTGATCTCTACCCCGGACGGCATCCACTATGAACAGAAGAGTCACGGCGATAATGGCCTCGTGCGCCTTGTCGCTGCCAGTCGTAAGGAACTCTTTGCGCTTACCACTACGGGCCATATCGTTTGCTCTCGCGACGAGGGATCCTCCTGGACAGAGACTACAATCGGCGACGACAAGCAGTTGATGCCCACAGAGATAGCAGGTTACACCTGTCAGCCTGTCCGTACCAACGACGAGGTGGACCGCATTTTGATCGTTGGTAAACTCACGGGAAGAAAGTATGCAGCCTCCTGGACAAAGATCACGGACTACAACGACACCCATATTGTCTATCCGTGGACCTATGTAGATGTGGCCGATGACAACCGCTATGCTCTCCAGGCCTACAACGGTCTGACAATCACGGCCTATAACGACGGTGCATTGGCCTTTGGCACTGATGCAGAGGGACGCTTCTCCCAGCTCCTTTATAGTAAGGATGGTGGTATTACCTGGAAGCCAACGGAGACACAGGCTATTCCGTCCGCGTTTCAGACTTCGGCAGCAGCCTTCACAGGCGTAGCGGATGCCGACAACTATATCTGGTTGCTCAACAGTGACGGACAGTTGTGGCGCGGCAGACTCGATCGTCTTGCCTGGAAGAAGTAGTCGGCCGACAAGACTTTGCCCGTTGCTACCTATTATATAGGTTGGAAAAATATAAGTACTGGGATCAGTTCGATCATATACTAAGTCATCAAGACAAGAATGAGGAAAACGCTGCTCTATATCTTGCTTCTGCTGCTGCCCGCCGTTTCATTGCGGGCGCAAGAGGAGGATACCTATCTCATGGAGGTGGGTGCTGGTGGCGGCATGATGGGCTATCTTGGCGACTTCAACAGTACGATCACCAAGGACCTCCAGCCCATGGCCTCCCTGCTTTGGCGCTACAATCTCTCGCCTTACATGGGGGTGAGGGCCAATGTCAGCTACGGCAAGATGAAGGGTTCGTCGGCGGACGTGAAGGACTACTATCCCAACCTTGCAGGAAAGCCCCCTTATGAGTTCAACAATACACTTATTGACGTGGGCTTCACCTACGAGTACAACTTCTGGCCCTACGGGACGGGACGCGACTATCGTGGCGCACAGCCAATCACGCCGTTCGTCTTTGCAGGATTGGGTGCAACCTACGTCTCCCTAGATGGTCAGACCGACAAAAGCAGCGTCTTTTCGGCCAATGTGCCGCTGGGTATTGGCATCAAATACAAGGCTGGCAAGAGAGTCAATATCGGAGTGGAATGGGCCATACACTTTTCGTTGAGTGACGAGCTCGACGGCAAGAAAGACCCCTACGATATCCCGAGCACGGGAGCTTTCAAGAATACTGATTGCTATTCCACGCTCCAATTCACCATCACATATAGTTTCAAGGCCAAGTGCAGAACTTGCCACAACGAGGATGAATAACAAAACAACGATCAATACGCTCGATCCGAACCGCATTCCGGAGCATATTGCCATTATCATGGATGGCAACGGCCGTTGGGCCAATGAGCACGGGAAACCCCGTTCCTACGGCCATCAGATGGGGGTGGAGACGGTCAGGAAAATAACTTCCGAGTGCACACGCTTAGGAGTCAAGTTTCTGACGCTCTATACCTTCTCCACGGAGAATTGGAATCGCCCAGCCACGGAGGTGGCTGCCCTTATGGGGCTGGTCCTCTCGTCTCTTGAGGACGAGATCTTCATGAAGAACAACGTGCGCTTCCGCGTCATTGGCGATATGGGTCGCCTGCCCGACGAGGTGCAGCAGAAGCTCCGCGAGACGGAGGAACATACCAAGGACAATACGGCTATGACGATGGTCGTGGCCCTGAGCTATTCCGCGCGCTGGGAGATCGTGAAAGCGGTCAAGGATATTGTCGATGAGAAATGGAACCCTCTCATCTCCCGCCGTATTGGATCGGAGGATATCACAGAGGAAGTTATTGCCCAGCATTTGCAGACAAGTTTCATGCCCGATCCCGACTTGCTGATCCGCACGGGTGGGGAGCTGCGCGTGAGCAATTTCCTGCTTTGGCAAATAGCCTATTCGGAGTTGTACTTCTGCGATACCTACTGGCCCGACTTCGACGAGGAGGACCTCCACAAGGCCATCATCAGCTACCAGAGCCGTCAGCGTCGTTTCGGAAAGACCGAGAAACAAATTGAGAACGAAAATCAACAAGGATGAACAAGATAGATAAGGTGTTGCTGCTTGCCGGCTTTCTCTCGGTGGGAACGGCGGCAAAGGTGTGCGCACAAGAGAAGATAGTCAACCCACCGATCAGTTATGCGGGCGTGCCAGGCAACTATCGTCTGGCGGGCTTGCAGGTGTCAGGTGTGGAAGGCTACGAGGACTATGTGCTCACGAATATCTCCGGTCTGCAGGTCGGGCAGGAGATCGAGATTCCGGGCAATGCCGTCACGGATGCCGTGAAGCGCTATTGGAAACACGGACTCTTCTCTGACGTCTCTATCGCAGCCGACTCGATCGTTGGCAACGACGTCTATCTGCATATCTACCTCAAGACGCGCCCCCGTGTCTCCACCATCAATTATAGTGGTGTGAAGAAGAGCGAGCAGACCGACCTCGAAAACTCCCTCGGACTGCTCAAGGGTGGACAGATTACGCCCAACATGATCGACCGCGCGAAGCTCATCGCCAAGAAATATTTCGATGACAAGGGTTATAAGAACGCCGAGATCAACATCCGCCAGCGCGAGGATGTGGTCAACAAGAACCACGTTATCCTCGACATCGAGATAGATAAACACGAGAAACTGAAGGTCCGCACCATCTATATCCATGGCAACCAGCAGTTGCCTGCCAGCAAGATCAAGGGTGGCCTTTTCCGCAAGGGAGCCTTTGCCAAGATCCACGAGGCAGGAAAGCTGGGCAACTTCCTCAAAGCGAAGAAGTTCACTCCCGAGCGCTGGGCAGAGGACAAGAAGAATCTTATAGCCAAATACAACGAGCTGGGCTACCGCGACGCCCGCATCCTGCGCGATAGTGTGTGGAATGCTGACGAGAAGCATGTCAATGTCTATGTGGAGGTCGATGAGGGTATCAAGTATTATGTCCGCAACATCACCTGGGTGGGCAATACGGTCTATTCCACTGACTACCTTTCAGCCCTGCTTGGTATGCACAAGGGTGATGTCTATAACCAGAAGTACCTCAGCAAACGACTGACGGAGGACGACGATGCCGTGGGCAATGCTTATTGGAATAACGGTTATATATTCTACAACCTTGAACCAGCTGAGGTCAACGTCGTAGGTGATAGCATCGACCTGGAAATGCGTATCTTCGAGGGTCAGCAGGCGCGTATCAGCCGTGTCCGCATCAATGGCAATGATCGACTCTATGAGAATGTTATCCGCCGTGAGCTGCGCACCAAGCCTGGCGACCTCTTCTCCCGAGAGGCCTTGCAGCGTTCCGCGCGAGAGATTGCTTCCATGGGTCACTTCGACCCCGAGTCGGTCAATCCTGTCCCGCATCCCAACTACGAGAACGGAACGGTGGATATCGACTGGAATCTGAAGCAGAAGTCCAACGATCATATTGAGTTGTCGTTCGGATGGGGACAGACGGGCGTTATCGGACGTGTTGGACTGAAGCTCAACAACTTCTCCATGGCCAACCTCTTTCATAAGAACAAAGAGCACAAGGGGTTGATGCCGATTGGCGACGGCGAGGTCTTGCAGCTCTCCGCACAGAGCAATGCGTCCTACTACCAGAGCTATTCTGCACAGTATTCCACCAACTGGTTTGGCGGACGCCGCCCCATCCAGTTTAGCGTGGGTGCTTTCTTTAGCAAGCAGACCGACGTGTCGAGCAACTACTATAATAGTTCCAGCATGTACAACTACTACAACTACATGTATGGCTATGGCAACTATAATTACAACAATTACGAGAATTACTACGACCCCGACAAGTACATCAAACTCTATGGTGTGAATGTCGGTTGGGGTAAGCGTCTCAGATGGCCTGACGATTACTTCACGCTCTCGCTCCAGCTCGCCTATCAGCGCTATGACCTGCGCAACTGGCGCTACTTCATCATGTCCAACGGTACGGCCAACAACCTCAACCTCAGCGTCACGCTCAACCGCACCTCCACCGACAACCAGCTCTACCCGCGCCGCGGATCCGAGTTTATGGTATCGCTGACAATGACGCCGCCCTGGTCTAAGTGGGATGGCAAGGACTACGAGCATTTGGCTACCAACGCCCAGTCGGCTACCTACCAGCAGGAGCAGCAGGAGAAGTACAAGTGGGTGGAGTACTACAAGTGGAAGTTCAAGGCCCGCACCTTCACCGCACTGACCAATTCCACGAAGAGTCTCGTGCTAATGACGCGTGTCGAACTGGGATTGCTCGGTTCCTACAACCGCTTTAAGCAGTCGCCCTTTGAGACCTTCTACGTCGGTGGTGATGGTATGAGTGGCTATTCTACGGGCTATGCCGAGGAGACTATCGGCCTCCGTGGTTATGAGAACGGCTCCATCTCCAACAACGCCCAGGCACAGGTCAACTTCTCTGGCTACAACGCCTATGCTTACGATCGCTTCTCTTTGGAGCTCCGTTATCCGTTCCTCTTGGGCAATACCACGATCTACGGACTCGGATTCATCGAGGCGGGCAACGCCTGGGCACAGACCAAGGACTTCAACCCGTTTGACATGAAGCGTTCGGCAGGTATCGGTGTGCGCATCTTCCTCCCGATGGTAGGCCTGATGGGTCTCGATTGGGCCTATGGTTTCGACAAGGTCTATAACAACGGATCTTACAGCAAGGGTGGCAGTCAGTTCCACTTCATCCTTGGCCAGGAGTTCTAAGTCCGCCTACACACGGGCCTCTTCCCCTGGAACCATGATTTTCATGGGGGGGGGGAGCCTGAGGCAATCCCTGAAGGGATAGGGTCTGACAGAATCCACTGCTCGGGCGAGGAATAGCAACGAAAAATATCGAATAGACAAAAACAATAAAGAATATGAAACAGACTATTGGCAAGATGATGGGCGCAAAAGCCTGGACGCTACTCCTGTTCGCTCTCTTCGCCCTCCTTCCGAAGGCGGCGATGGCACAGAAGTTTGCCCTCATCGATATGGAATACGTCCTCAAGAACGTGCCCGCCTATGAGCGCGCCAACGAGCAGCTCAACCAGGTGAGCAAGAAATGGCAGGCTGAGGTCGAAGCCCTCACTACCGAGGCTGGCACGATGTACAAGAACTACCAGAACGAGGTAGTCTTCCTCTCCGAGGAGCAGAAGAAGAAGCGCCAGGAGGACATCATGGCCAAGGAAAAGCAGGCTTCAGATCTGAAGCGCAAGTACTTCGGTCCGGAGGGTGAGTTGTTCAAGAAGCGCACCTCCCTGATGACGCCGATCCAGGAGGAGATCTACACCGCCGTGAAGGATATTGCTGACCAGCGCGGCTACTCCCTTGTCATAGACCGCTCCAGCGATAGCGCGGGCATCATCTATGGCTCGCCGAAGATCGACATTAGCAATGAGGTGCTCCAGAAACTTGGCTATGGCCAGGATTGATCTACGAAGAAACAATAATAATAATATCATTAAGCTAAAAGAAAAATGAAGAAGTTACTGATTGCATTGATGCTTTGCGCACCGATGACGATGTTTGCACAGAAGTTTGGCCACATTGACTCCCAGGCTCTCCTGATGTCCCTTCCCGAGGCAGTAGCAGTTCAGAACGAGCTGCAGGCCAAGGGCAACGAGTATCAGAAGCAGTTGGAGGACATGCAGAAAGAGCTTCAGACCAAGGCCGAGGCCTACGACAAGGCCAAGGCTACTATGCCTACCGCCAAGCAGGAAGAGACTGAGCGTGAGTTGAACGACATGTACCAGAAGATTCAGCAGACCGCCCAGGACAACCAGAAGGCCTTCAACGACGAGCAGCAGCGTAAGCTCGGACCGTTGCTCGACAAGGTTCGCACGGCTATTGCATCTGTTGCCAAGGCGGGTGGTTACGTCTATATCATGGAGAAGGACGGCGGTCAGCCTCTCTACATCAACGACACGATCAGCAAGGATATCACCGTCGAGGTGAAGGCAGAGCTTGCCAAGATGAAGTAAGTCGACGCCGCATCGACCCGTTATGCAGTCAAGGGCAGATAGACATCGGGTCTGTCTGCCCTTGACCGCTTTTACTCACAATCGCTTATCAACCAAGAAATGAAGATGAAAAAGACACTTTACACTCTTCTGTTCGCGAGCCTCCCAATCCTTGCCACTGCGCAAGAGGCTGCTGCGCCCCTCTCGCTCTCAGTCACTGAAGATACTGCGCCCGAATCTACGCCCACCCTACGGTTTGCTTGGTTCAGCCAGGAGGAAGTGCTGCGTTCCATGCCCGAATACCAGGCTGCGGGACGTTATGTCGATTCTCTCAAGACGGAGTACGCCCGTGAGGCTAAACGCTCCGCTGACGACTTCTCGTTGAAGTACGAGGAGTTTCTCGACCAGCAACGCAACCTAGCCACCTCTATCCGCCGCAAGCGCCAGGCCGAACTTCAGGAGCTGATGAGCCAGAATATTGCCTTCAAGGCCGAAGGCGAGCGACTGCTGGCACGTGAGACCCTGCGAGCCTATGCTCCAGCTAAACGCAAGTTGCTGGCCGCTGTGGCAGAGATTGCCCGCCAGCGAGGCTACGCCTTTGTCCTCAATAGTGACGGCGACAACCTCCCCTATGCCGATAGTGCACAAGGCGATGAGATTACGCTCCTACTCAAGCAGGAGTTGAGTGGGAAAAAGTAGGAGCGTCCCGCGCCCTTACCCTCTCGCTTGTCTTTCCACACACGGTCTCGTGGTTTCCTGTGTTTCCTTTCATGGACTCGCTATTGTCCGTGTTTCCTCACGATATTTCAAGATAAAAAACTCATCACTATGACTCTCCCACAAACTCCCGGACCTATCGGTATCTTCGATTCCGGCTATGGCGGACTGACCATTCTTCAGGGCATCCGCCAACAGTTGCCCCAGTACGACTATGTCTATTTGGGCGACAATGCACGTGCACCCTATGGTTCTCGATCCTTCGACGTGGTCTATCAGTTCACACGCCAGGCCGTCGTCAAACTGTTTGAGATGGGTTGCCATCTAGTCATCCTGGGCTGCAACACAGCTTCTGCCAAGGCGTTGCGCACCATTCAGCAAAACGACCTTCCCCTGATCGACCCGGCACGTCGCGTGCTGGGTGTTATCCGCCCCACGGCTGAGATCGTGGGCAATCTTACCCGTTCCCGCCATGTCGGCATCCTTGCCACCGAGGGCACGATCCGTAGCCATAGCTACGCCCTTGAGATCAAGAAACTATCGCCCGACATCACCGTTACGGGTGTGGCCTGTCCGCTCTGGGTGCCTATCATTGAGAATAACGAGGCGGGCACCCCTGGTGCTGACTATTTTGTTAAGAAGCGTATCGATCTTATCCTCCATACCGACCCAGCCATTGATACGCTCATCCTCGGCTGCACCCATTATCCCATTCTTCTGCCCACCATCCGTCGCTACGTCCCCAAGGGAGTCAGTGTGGTGGCACAGGGATCGTATATAGCCAGCAGTTTGCACGACTACCTCCATCGCCATCCCGAAATGGAAACACGCTGCACCAAGCAGGGCACCGTTCGCTATTTCACCACCGAGCGTGCAGACAAGTTTCAAGACCATGCCCGTATATTCCTTTCCGACGAGGTGCGCGCACAACACATCAGCTTGGAATAGCTTCAATTCCCTAATACAATTCATCCGATAACGCATGTGGACAGGGTTGCCACAGTGTTATCGGATGAATCCGTTTCTATTTCGAAAAACGTACGTTCAGAAGTTATTTCTTCTGTCCTCGTTCTTGGTCTTCCTTGATAAGCTGGAGAAGGTGCTCCACGGCTTCGGCTTCTGGAATACCACGCTCCACGCATACCTTGCCACGATAGAGGGCGATGCGTCCCACGCCAGCCCCTACATAACCATAGTCGGCGTCTGCCATCTCGCCTGGCCCGTTGACGATACATCCCATGATGCCAATTTTCAAACCCTTCATGCCCTTGGTGGCCTCCTTCACTCGTGCGATCGTCGTCCGAAGGTCGTAGAGCGTGCGTCCGCAGCCCGGACAGGAGATATACTCCGTCTTGACCATGCGCAGTCGCCCTGCCTGCAGGATACCATAAGCTGTGTCGGTGAGATCTTGCATGGCAATGTCGCCATCGTTCATTAGCCAGAGTCCGTCCGTCAGTCCATCCATCATCAGCGCACCCATGTCCGCAGCCGCCTCCAGTTGCAGGTCTGCCTTCTCCTGCTGCGAGTGTTTGTAGGCTTGTGCGAAGACCACGGGATTCTCGATACCCTCTGCCATCAGTTCGTGGACGAGTGCGCGCTGCTCTCCGAGTCGGTTCTGATGCTGGCTCGGTACGACCACCACTACGTTGGGGTTTGCCTTCAGGCACGCCTTATACTCCTCGGCACAACTACCATAGGGCAGCACCAGGAAGATGGGCGCCGTGTCGGGCACCGCCGAGATATAAGGCATGGCATTGTAGGGGAAGATAGGAAACATATAGTCGGCCACGTCCATGTGTTTCTGCAGCTCCCGTCCAAAGGCGTTGAAATCAACGATGTAGCGTTGTCCCTCTACGGGTTGGTCAGGCATCTGTTGCCCCACATAGATGTAGTCGGGGCGCAGCGCCTCCTGACCCTGTGTAACTCCCTCTTTCGCGCCTTGCACCTCCGACACGATGACCACGGGCGGTTGTGTGCCGCCGATAGGTCCCACAGCCTGCGTCTTGCGACGCTCCGGCCGCAGGTAGTCGAAGTTCTTGGCCTGTACGCCCGGCACGAGGAGATGTCCCTGTTTGCGCCGGATGTAGCGCACGAGGTGCTTGGCGACGGGAATCTCCGCCTCCGGCTCCTCGCTCAGCGATACGCGGATGGTGTCGCCGATACCATCGGCAAGGAGTGCGCCGATTCCCACGGCACTTTTGATGCGTCCGTCCTCGCCCTCACCCGCCTCGGTTACACCGAGATGGAGTGGGTAGTGCATGTCCTCGCGATCCATCTCCGCTACCAGCAGGCGTACTGACCGCACCATGACAACCGTGTTGGACGCCTTGATGGAGATGACCACGTCGTCGAAGTTGTGCTTGCGGAAGATGCGAAGAAACTCCATGCAGCTCTCCACGATACCTTCTGGCGTGTCGCCGTAGCGCGACATGATGCGATCGGAGAGGCTTCCGTGGTTCACGCCAATGCGTACCGCCGTATGGTGCTCCTTGCAGAGGTCGATAAACGTCGTCAGTCGTTCCTCGATCTTTTCCAGTTCCTGTGCGTATTGCTCGTCCGTATATTCCAGGTGCTTGAAGGTACGGGCCGGATCGACGTAGTTGCCAGGGTTGATGCGCACCTTCTCTGTATGGCATGCGGCCACGTCGGCCACGTTGGCGTTGAAGTGGATGTCTGCACAAAGCGGCTGCGTGTAGCCCTCTGCGCGCAACTGGCGGCTGATGTTGGCCAAGTTCTCGGCCTCTCGCCGTCCCTGTGTGGTCAGGCGCACCAGTTCGCCTCCTGCGTCGATGATGCGCTTGCATTGCGCCACGCTCCCCTCGGTGTCGAGGGTCGAGGTTGTGGTCATCGACTGGACGCGCACAGGATTGTCTCCACCGATGTTGAGCCGTCCCACATGGGCTACGGTTGCGGCACGCCGCTTATAGTTGAACAAATCTGTCATTTCCCTAAGCTATATTTTAGGTAGAACGTATGAGAAAGATAGAAAACACATAAGAAAAGTAAAGCGTATGGGCCAGGCGTGTGCCTTAGCACTTGAAGCGATAACCCTCCATGTGCGCAAGCTCCTCGTTGGCCTTCTCTATCTTCTTGCCCAGTCCAGCTTTCCAGTTTTCCACCTTGCGTGCGATCTCCTCGTCGGCCAGCGCCATCATCTCGGCAGCCAGCACGGCCGCATTCTGCGCTCCGTTCACACCCACTGTAGCCACGGGAATGCCCGGTGGCATCTGGATGATGGACAACATGGCATCGAGGCCGTCGAGCATACCCTTGATGGGCACGCCGATCACGGGCAGCGTCGTCGAGGCAGCAATCACGCCCGGCAGTGCTGCCGCCATACCCGCTCCGGCGATGATGACCCTGAGGCCGCGGCCTTTGGCCTCACGCGCAAACTTCTCTACCGCTTCTGGGGTGCGGTGAGCCGACAAGGCGTTGACCTCAAACGGTATTTCCTGCTCCTCGAGCCACTTGCAAGCCTTCTCCATCACTGGAAGGTCGCTTGTAGAACCCATGATGATACTTACTAATGGTTGCATATCCTCGTTTTTTATAAATGATCTCGTATTTTATAATTATGATAATCTATCTTTAAGATGTGGCTGTCCGCTCTGTCTCTCAGATACGGCAGCATCATCCCCCTCCTTGCAGGAGGTGCATAGCATGGTGCAAAGATAACCATTTTTTCGCAAACGGGTGGCTTGGGTGGCAGAAAAGCAGAAAACAAGCGGGCAGACGGGTGGGGAAGTGACGTTTTTCCCACCATCCCAGCTTCCTTTGGCCTGCTCCTGCCCGTTCCAGGCCAAAAAGTTGGCAAGAAATTTTGTACTTACAGGAAATAGCGTTACTTTTGCACAACAAACTAAAAACAATTGAAATGTCATTCATAGCACATTGCAACGAGATTTTCAATCAGGCCATTCGTGATTATCACGTCACCGACAATGTCGATACGCCTATCCATAACCCCTACGAGCGCGACTCGATAGAGAATCGCCTCTATTTGAAGTGCTGGATCGACACCGTACAGTGGCATTTTGAGGATTTGATTCGCGATCCCCATATCAGTCCCGTCGATGGCATGAGCCTAAAGCGTCGCATCGACCGCAGCAATCAGGACCGCACGGACCTGGTGGAGCAGATCGACTCCTACTTCCGTCAGCTCTATTGCGATGTGAAGGTGCTCCCCGAGGCCACGCTCAATACCGAGAGCCCGGCTTGGGCCCTTGATCGCTTGAGTATCCTCGCCTTGAAGATTTACCACATGCGGGAGCAGGCAGAGCGCACCGACGCCAGTCCCGAGCACATTGCAAAGTGCAAGACGAAGCTCGACGTGCTCCTGGAGCAGCAGCGCGATCTCTCCACCGCCATTGGTCAGTTGCTCGACGATATCCAGGCGGGCCGCAAGTACATGAAGGTCTATCTTCAGATGAAGATGTACAACGACCCGACCACCAATCCCGTGCTCTATCAAAACAAAGCGTGAAGGCCGACCATATCATCGTAATCCGCTTCTCCGCCTTAGGCGACGTAGCAATGACGGTCCCCGTCATTGCCTCTTTGGCTGCGCAGTATCCGAAGTTGCGCATCTCTGTCGTAAGTCGCCCGATGGCGCGTCCCCTCTTCCAGCACCTCGCTCCCAATGTGGACTTCATGGCTGCCGATGTGGGCAGCGAGTATCACGGTGTGCGGGGGCTCAACACCCTCTACCGCCGTATGGTGGCCAAGCACCCCACGGCGGTAGCCGACCTCCACGACGTGCTGCGCACGAAGTTTCTTCGCCACCGCTTCACCCTGGAGGGCTTCAAGGTCGCCCATATTGACAAGCATCGCAAGGGCAAGCGCCGTCTCTGCGCCCAAAAGAACAAGGAACTGGTGCAGCAACCCACCTCCTTCGACAACTACGCCGAAGTCTTTGCCAAACTCGGTTACCCCGTTAGTTTCTCCTTTACCTCCATCTTTCCGAAGGAGGGCGCAGACCTCACCCCCCTCGTCCCCGTCGTCGGCCAAAAGGGAGCTAAGGAAGTGTGGGTCGGCCTCGCCCCCTTTGCTGCCCATGCGGGCAAGATCTATCCTGAGGAGAAGATGCGAGATCTCATCGCCTTGCTCAACCAGCGTCATCCCTCGTGGCGCTTCTTCCTCTTTGGTGGTGGCGGACGTGAGCGCGACCTCCTTACGGCCTGGGCCGAACCCTTCCCGAAGACACAGTGTGTGGGCACGCTGCTCCATTCCCTCGACGAGGAACTGATTCTCATGAGTCGCCTTGACGCAATGGTGAGCATGGACAGCGCTAATATGCATCTGGCCAGCGTTGTCGGTACTCCTGTGGTGAGCGTCTGGGGAGCCACCCATCCCTTTGCCGGATTCATGGGATGGGGCCAGCCTGCCGAGAATGCAATACAGGTGGAGGACCTCCCTTGCCGTCCCTGTAGCGTCTATGGCAACACCCCCTGCCTGCGGGGCGACTTTGCCTGTATGGCCGGCATTGCCCCCGAGCGGATCGTCAAGCGCATAGAGGAGGTCGTGGCGAAATAGGTATTGCGCGTATCCCCAGTTGTGCCACCCCTCTTGTCCCTCTTTTCCTTGTTGCTCTTTCTCGATTTTCGCGTTCTGTTTCAAGCGTCGTTCTTTCTTTGCCTCTGTTTTTTATATAACAACCCACTTCGATGATGGAAAGTAGCATGAGCACTCGCTACCAACGCTACCTGCGGTTGGAAAAAGGATTCTCCCCCAATACCGTCGATGCTTATATGCGCGACCTGGGGAAGCTGCTCCGCTATCTCTTTACGGAGCGGACCGACGTGCTCGACGTGCGCTTGGAGCAGTTGGAGCACTTTGCCGCCTCGCTCGCCGACCTTGGAATCAGTGCGCGTTCCATGGCGCGAATCCTCAGCGGCGTCCGCCAGTTCTACCGCTGGCTCGTCCTTGACGGCTACCTCAAGGCTGACCCCACCGTTCTTCTGGAGTCGCCCAAGCAGCCCGCCCATCTGCCCGAGGTGCTCTCCACTGCTGAGGTCGATATGCTGGAGGCCGCCATCGATCTCGCCAAGTGGGAGGGACAGCGCAACAAAGCCATCATTGAGGTGCTCTTCTCCTGTGGACTTCGCGTCTCCGAACTCGTCAACCTCAAGTTTCAGAACCTCTTTGTCGAGGAGCGCTACCTCCGCATCCTGGGGAAGGGCAGCAAGGAGCGCCTTGTTCCTATCTCGCAGCGAGCCATCGACGAACTGATGCTATGGAATGCCGACCGCAATGCCATGCACGTCAAACCCGGTGAGGAAGATTATGTGTTTCTCAACCGTCGTGGCCACCACCTCACCCGCACGATGGTGCTCATCATGGTGAAGCAGTATGCGCGGGCAGCAGGCATCCAGAAGACCATCTCCCCCCACACCCTGCGCCACAGTTTTGCCACGGCCCTGCTCGAAGGCGGAGCCGACTTGCGTGTCATCCAGGCCATGCTGGGCCATGAAAGTATCGGTACAACAGAGATCTACACCCATATCGACACCTCCACGCTGCGCGAGGAGATCCTCAACCACCATCCCCGCAACATCAAGTGGGCCCGCGAGCACGGTATCGACCGCAGCAAGTCCTCGGAGAGACGATAGGCCCACCCTCACACTTTGTCTTATGTCACAGCCCCTCACCCATTCCTTTCCCCTCCTGCTGCCCACGGTCCTCCTGTTGCTCGGTATCGTCTTTGCGGGATGGGTGGGTTGGTCCGTCGGGGTGTGGGTGGCGTCGCTCTCTGCCACCCTCATTGTTCTGTTCCTCTGCCGCCGCCACCCCAAGGCCAGCAATTTCCTGATCCTGACCGCCCTGTTTCAGTTGGGCGCCTGGCTTTCTGCTCAGGCTGAGGCTGGCCTCCATCGCCTGCTGCCCAAGGAGAAGGTATGCTATGAGGCTGTGGTGATGAGCGAACCCGTGCCTCGGGGCAAGGTCGTGCGCTTCGACATGGCTGTCCTCCAGCACCAAGGCAAGCCCCTCCTCGTCAAGGCCCAGTTGCTCCGCGACACGATCTCGCATCGCTACGACCGTCTCCATGTCGGTGACGGCCTCCGTGCTGTTTCCATCCTCGAAACCCCACACAGTTGGGCCGCTTCCAACTTCGACTATTCGCGTTGGCTCCGTCTGCACGGTTTCTCCGCCCAGACCTTCCTCCTTCCCTCCAACTGGCAGAAGGCCCGTGTCTCCCTGCAACCCTTGGGCTGGTGGAATCGCCTCGTGCTCCAGGCGCGCCAAGTCCGTCAACACCTCTTGGACCGCTACCGCCAGTGGCAGATTGGTGGCGATGAGGCTGCCGTCGTTGCTGCCCTCTCGCTTGGCGACAAGAGCGGTCTGTCGAAGCGCCTTCGCGACGACTATAGCCGGGCGGGCGTGGCCCATGTCTTGGCTCTCTCCGGCCTCCATCTCGGTATCCTCTGCGGCATCTTCTCTCTCTTCTCGCGCCGCCGATCCGGCCGCTGGTTATCCTCGTTGCTCACCCTTACCTGTGCCTGGGCCTTTGCTCTGCTGACGGGTCTCTCGCCGTCGGTCGTGCGAGCCGCCCTGCTGCTCTCCCTCTATTCCGTCTTCTTTTTGGCACTCCGCCGCCCGCAGCCTCTCAACGTCCTCTTGGCCACGGTGCTCCTCATGGTCCTCGTCCGTCCGCTGCTGGTCTATGACCTGGGCTTCCAGCTCTCGGTTCTCTCAGTGTTGTCCATTCATCTTTTCCTGCCCATCCTCGTTCCGCCATTCCTCGTGGCTCCCAAGACGTCGCGCAGGGCCGTATGGTGGCGCCGTCTTGCCCGCGGCCTGTGGACCTTCGCCAGTCTTTCCATTGCCGCCCAGATCGGCACGTCGCCCCTCGTGGCCTACGCCTTCGGGTCGCTCCCCACCTATTTTCTCATCTCCAATCTTGTGGCCGTTCCCTGTGCCACTCTTCTGCTCTGCCTCGTCGTGACTCTCTTTCTTACCACACCCTTGCCCGTAGTGCAAACAGTTGTTGCCCAAATGGTAGTGAGCGTTGCCAAGGTGATGAACGAGGTGCTTCGATGGGTCTCCTCCCTGCCTTGCGCCACTATCGAGCTGCATCCCACCATTCTCCAGACCGTGCTTTGCTACGCCCTATTGCTTACAATTTGGGCTATGGGCTGGCGTTTGCAGCAGCGTTTTCAGTCGTCGAAGAATGAGCTTACGTGAGAGGAACCCTACCCTTATTGTAAAAATGCGTTATTATTGATTAAAAGAAAAGCCCCTAACTTTGTGCTTTCGAAGAATTTAAGTAATTTTGTGCGCCAATGAAAATGTATATACTAATCATCAATAAATAACGAGCATGAAACTTAAACACTTTCTTGTAGTGGCTTTTGCTTTCGTCGCCGGAATGGCCTCTGCCCAGCAGATGCCTGCCATCCCTATCGATCCCAATGTGCGCATCGGTAAGTTGGACAACGGCTTGACGTATTACATCCGCCACAACAACTGGCCGGAAAACGTGGCCAACTTCTACATTGCCCAGCGCGTGGGATCTATCCAGGAGGAGGAGTCTCAGCGCGGACTGGCCCACTTCTTGGAGCACATGGCCTTCAATGGCTCTGAGCACTTCCCCGACAGTACGCTCCTCGAGTACACCCGCTCCCTGGGTGTGGAGTTTGGTAGCGACCTCAATGCCTACACGGGCATCGACCAGACCGTTTACCGCATCTGCAACGTTCCGACGAAGCGCCAGACGGCCCTCGACTCCTGCCTCTTGATCCTCAGAGACTGGAGCAACGGCCTCACGCTGGTGGACAAGGAGATTGACCAGGAGCGTGGCGTCATCCACCAGGAGTGGCAGATGCGCACGTCAGCCTCGATGCGTATCTTCGAGCGCACGCTTCCGCTTCAGTATCCGGGTTCTAAGTATGGCGAGCGTCTGCCCATCGGTCTGATGTCGGTGGTGGACAACTTCAAGTACAATGAGCTCCGCGACTACTATCACAAGTGGTACCACCCAGGCAACCAGGCCATCATCGTCGTCGGTAACATCGATGTCGATCATACCGAGGCCGAGATCAAGCGTCTCTGGAGCGACGTGAAGAAGCTCGAGAACGCCACGCCCGTCGTCGATGTGCCCGTGCCCGACAACGACAAGGCCATCTATATCTTCGACAAGGACAAGGAGTTGCAGCAGAGCAGCATCACCATCGCCATGAAGCATGACCCCGTGGACGACAAGGCCAAGGAGACCGTGGACTACCTGCTGGAGAACTATGCCAAGACGATGATCAGCATGATGCTCAACCAGCGCTTCTCCGAGATGACGCAGAAGGAGGATTGCCCGTTCTTCGGTTCTTACGCCTACGACGGTCAGTATATCTACTCCAAGACGAAGGACGCCTTCAACCTGGCTGGTAGCGCCAAGGAGGGCCACGAGCTCCAGGCTCTCGCCGCCATGTACCGCGAGGCCCAGCGCGTGCGCCAGTTTGGCTTCACCGCCACGGAGTACGACCGCACCAAGGCCGAGTATCTCTCCCAGTTGGAGTCTTCCTACGAGAATCGCAACAAGATCAAGAACGACCAGTTTGGCGACGAGTATCGTGACAACTACCTCGGCAACGAGCCTATCCCCGGCATCGAGACCGAGTATCAGATCATGTCACAGCTCATCCCGATGCTGCCCGTCGATATGATCAACGAGTATGCCAAGGACCTCATCTCCGACAACGATACCAACCTCGTCGTCACGCTCTACGAGCAGGAGAAGGACGGCAAGGTCTATCCCACCGAGGCCCAGATGCAGCAGACCATCAACGGTGTGCGCACTGAGAAGCTCGAGGCCTACAAGGACAACGTGAAGAACGAGCCGCTGCTCGACGAGACCAAGCTGCCGAAGGCTGGCAAGATCGTCAAGGAGAAGGAGAACACGAAGTTTGGCTACAAGGAGCTGACGCTCTCCAATGGTGCCCGCGTCATCCTGAAGAAGACCAACTACAAGGACAACGAGATCCAGTTCCAGGCCATGGCCCGTGGCGGCAAGAGCCTCTATGGCAAGGCCGACTACAACAACCTCAAGTGCTTCGACTTCGTGATGGGCACCTGCGGTCTGGGCAACTTCTCCAACAACGAGTTGCAGAAGGCCCTCCTCGGCAAGCAGGCCAACGTCGGCGTAGGTCTCGGCCAGTACTACCAGTACCTCAGCGGCTTCTCCGTCCCGAAGGATATCGAGACGCTGATGCAGCTCATCTACCTCAACTTCACCGCCGTCAGCAAGGACGAGGACAAGTATAAGTCCACGATGGCCATGGTGGCTCAGTCTCTGAAGAACAAGGGTCTCTCTCCCGAGGCCGCCTTCGGCGACTCGCTGACCTGCGCTATCTACAACCACGACGCGCGCTACACTCCGTTGGAGGAGGCCGACCTGGCCCACATCAGCTACGACCGCATCCTGCAGATCCAGAAGGAGCGTTTCGCCAATGCCAGCCAGTTTACCTTCTACTTCGTCGGCAATTTCGACGAGGCTACGATCCGTCCGCTCATCGAGAAGTATATTGGCGCCCTGCCGAAGGGCAAGGCCTCTAAGTGGGTCAGCGCCGATCCTATCGCCAAGGGCATCGTCAACGTCAACTTCAAGCGCAAGGCCGAGACTCCGAAGGCCATGGCCAGCGACCTCTACCACATGCCGATGGACTACAATATCGAGAACGTCGTTCTCGCCGACGCTGCCGGCCAGGCCCTCTCAATGGTCTATCTGAAGACTATCCGCGAGGACGCCTCCGCTGCCTATAGCGTGGGTGCATACGGTTCTGTGAGCCGCATGGGCGACAAGGCGTTTGTCCAGATCTTCGACCAGTGCCCGATGGACTACAACAAGGCCGAGCTCGCCCTCTCCCTGCTGGAGGGTGGCATGAAGGACTGCGACAAGTACATCGACGCCGACAAGGTGGAGAAGATCAAGGCCAACATGCTCAAGAACCTCGACGAGGAGCTCAAGACCAATGGCTACTGGCTCAACGTGATGGACGAGTACAACGAGACGGGTGTGGACCTCTACACCACCCATCGTGCCGCCATCGAGAGCCTCACGCCGGCCAAGATCGTTGCCTTCCTCAAGAAGGTCGTGGCCTCCAACAACCATATCCAGGTGGTGATGCTCCCGGAGCTCTAAACCATCCTGATAGAACAACCCATTAGCAAGAAGCGGTGGAAGACCTCTGTGGTTTTCCACCGCTTTTTGCTCTATTTGCCCTGCAAATTTGCGTATCTCGATTTTTTTGCCGAATATTGCATTCTGTATGACGAACAACGACAACACTACCGCTGCGCTCCGCATCGCCATCGTGGGTGGCGGGGCGGCAGGATTCTTTGCCGCAATCGAGGCCAAGCGCCGTCAGCCCTCGGCCCGCGTCTGTCTCTACGAGAAGAACGCCAAGGTCCTGGCCAAGGTGGCCGTGACGGGTGGCGGCCGCTGCAACCTCACCAACTCCTTCGCCGAGGTCAGCGACCTCCGCCAGGTCTATCCCCGCGGCCATCAGCTCATGAAGCGGCTCTTCAACCAGTTTGACCACCACGCCACGATGGCTTGGTTCGAGCGCCATGGTGTGCCCTTGGTCACACAGGACGACCAGTGCGTCTTTCCGCAGTCGCAGGACGCCCAGACCATCATCGACTGCCTCGTTTCTCAGGCCAAGGTCCTCGGAGTGACGATCCACACCCGCCATAGTCTCGTCTCTATAGCGCGAGGGGAGGACGACCGCCTGCTGCTGAGTTTTCGCGTAGCCGAGGGCGGATCCTCTGCTGAGCAGGGCAGCCTGCGCGAACTGTTGTTCGACCGCGTGGCCATCACGACGGGAGGCCATCCGCGGGCCGATCGCTTCGACTATCTTGCCCGTTTGGGTCACGAGGTGGAGGCCTCCGCAACTAAAAGTAAGTAAACGCCTTGATTTTCAAGGTGTTTACTCTTTTTAGGAGCCATCCTCTCGGACAAAAGAGGGACAGTAAGTATCACGGCATTGGTTTCCTTTGGGAGAACAATGTAAAAAAAATGTGCTCGTCACGAAACCAACTTCTATCGCAAAAAGAAATAGTTCAGTTCACACTGCCACGCTTGCACAAGGGCAAGCACTGGTATGTCGATTTCTTCGCCTATGACCCGAAACGCGATGCGATGCGTCGGAAGAAATACATGCTAGACCGCTACAAGAGTGCACGGGATCGAGAAAAATTCGCAGCAATTCTCATCCACAACCTTTTCGAAAAGCTGAAACTCGGCTGGAACCCTTGGACAACGGCCAGCCGGACACGCCATTTCACAGAATTCAGTAAAGTGCTCGAGCGCTACGAGGCTTACACCTACCGCGCCGAGGAGAAGGGCGTGTTGAAGGGTAAGACCGCCATCGACTACCGCAGCCGTCTCAATCAGATGAGAATCTATTTGGACGAGGTCTCTACTGGTGTAAGGTACGCCTACGATTTCAACAGATCTTTTGCCATCGACTTCCTGGACTACCTGATCCTGGACAAGGACGTATCGGCTAAAACGCGCAATAACTACCGCACATGGCTCTCCACCTTCGGAAATTGGATGGTGGAGCGGCTTTACATCGAGAAGAACCCCATCGAGGAGATACGGATGCTGCGCGAGGAGGAGAAGTTCCGTGACCCCCTCACCGCTGAGGACCTCGCCAGACTCCGTGACTATACCCAGAAGTACAATCCTCCATTCTATCTCGCCTGTATGATGGAGTACTACTGCTTCATCCGTCCCGACGAGCTTCGCTATGTGAAGGTGGGCGACATCAGCATTTCCGAGCAGAGCGTCTTTGTTCACGGCGAACATTCCAAGAATCGAAAGGGACAAACGGTCGCCATCAATGATAAAGTGTTAAGAATAATGATACAGCAAAAAGTGTTTGACCATCCGTCAAACGATTACCTTTTCGGACAAAACCTCGTCCCCGGACCCATACAGCTCTATGTGAACAGATTTCGTGTGGAGTGGAACAAGGTACGGGACGCCCTGCGCTTTCCCAAATCCTACCAGTTCTATAGCCTGAAGGAGTCTGGTATCAGAGACCTCGCCAATGCCGAGGGAATCGTCATAGCACGCGACCAGGCACGGCATTCTGATATCAGTGTAACCAACAAGTACTTGAAGAGTGCGAAGGTAGCCCACGAGGAGACCAAGCACTTCGAAGGGGAGCTATGATCCCTCACGGCTCCCCTTCATCAGATAAAAAAAAATTCCTAAACAATCAACTGCCTGCAAAGATACGCTATTTTACTATCTCGTAAAAATACCCCGTCTTGACCTTGGAAATGCCGTCGTCGGACACCTCCATCTCTATCTTCTCGCAGATGAACTTCTTGTTGCGAATGACGAATATCCTCGATGGGTCTGGAATCTCGTCTGTCACCAGTTTCACCGTCACCTGGTTGTGGCAATCCACAACGACCTCTCCGAATCGGTCTTTGTCGGACGAGTCTGGTCTTCGCAATGATCCGATACCAATGGAGGGAAGTGACTCCAGCGACAGTGAGGCCGTGTCAGCGCAAAGTCTTGGATAGGTCATTCGATAGTCGGTGAAGAGAACAGGGGCACGGTGGTTCGTGTCCTCGTCCGGCAACCTATGGTCATACTCTACTGGATAAATCTGTCCAGGTGCGAGGTTGGTCAGACAATCGGCTTGGAATGCTACCGACATCGTCCCGTCATCCTCCGTTGTCTCTGTCGTTGAGTCTTCCACGGTGCCCTGCATGGCCTCTTGTACTGAATAGTAGAACCCTCCGTTCTCATCCTGTTCCATCTTTTGGTGGCTCGCCTCTTTCTCGTTGGAGACGGACGGTACCGTCACCACCACATCCTTGATGTAGTTGTTGATGACGACGTTCAGTGATTTCTCGTCAAAGTAGGCCCTGCGGAATATGGCCGCTGGAGCAATGCACAGCTTCTGGTAATTGTCACTCTTCGCATCCCGCACGATCGGGTTGAAGAACCCGCATCTCGTCAGCGTTGTCTCTTTCTCCTCTGTGTATGGATTGCCGTCCTTCGGAAGCTCTGCCCAAACGAAATAAGTGTTATTCTGATGGAATAGGGTGGTCTTCTTCTCCTTGTCGTTCATCTGTTCCAGCGCATTGTACATCTCGCCAAAACTCTGATATTCCTTCAGTGTGAAATTCTCCATAACCTTCTGCGATATAGTATCCCTCCAGTCCCGGTTTGGTGAATCCGCCATGGCGTACTCCACGTTGGAGGTGGCAAGGTTGTCAAGCCCGTCGTCATCATATTCCACGGTGAAGTCATCCTCACAGTCGTAGGTAACGGTCTCATTAGCGAGCATCTCGTTAGTGGCCACCATACTCACCTTCTTGGACTCCTCGTCAAAAACGAAGGAGGCATTGAAGAATTTCCTCATCTCATCGAGGAACTTATAGACGGACCAGTGCGGAAGCGCGTCACCGAGCTTCCCCGTTTTGCAGGCTGAGACGATGACCAGCCGGTTCCACGGGTAATGGTCGAAATCGTTCCTCACCAGCTCGTACCCCTCGTATTCCAGCACCTTCCTCAGCACATACATCAGATAGGGTTGCAGGGCACAGTTGACCATGCACGGTGTCATTCCCTTCACGTTGACAGGCATGCCGTTGATTTTGAAACTTTTTATATTGTAGATTACTACCCGGTTGGACAGCATGTCGTTGCTTTCGTCGTGAACGGGGCTGAGCACTGCCACCCCTTTCTGTCCGACAAAGCTGGATGTTGTCAAATCCAGAAGCACTAGTTGATTTTGACTCATGTCAGGTCCACCCAGCCCAGCCTGCTGGTAGATATCCTTTCTGATACCGCTATCGAGAACAACGGGCGGATAGTCCACCTCGTCGATGAAGTGCTTCTCAAACTTCGAGTTGTACTTGATCCTACTCTTGCCTCCAACGATCTGCACCTTCACCATATCGTTGGTGACGGACGTAACCGTCCCCTTGCCGCTGATGACGAGCCTGTTCCCCACAAACAGCCGGCATTCCTCGAAGTCTGGCACCGCTTTTTTCACGTCGAAACGTTGGATATTCCCGAAGAGGCGTCTGTTGCCAGGAATGGCCATCGGGAAGTTGATATCATACGTATAGGAGCCTGAATCCTTGACGAACGGGTTCTCATACGTTACCTTGATTTTGTCGGCGGAAGACGGGAATCCCGCCTTTCCGTCCAAAGTGCATACTATCATGGTTTATCTGTTAGAATGAATCGAATTCCAGTGTCTCTCTTTCTTCTTGAACTCCTCCATCGAGACGTTGGCGGCTATGCCCCCATCGAGGAGGGCGCCAAGCCGTTCGATGGTATCGCGAGCCTCTCGCAGGGCGGTGGCCAGCTCCGCATTGTTGGTGGTCACATTGACGACAGGTGCCGATACCACAGTCGTTGCGCCAACCCCCATTGAGCGGGATAGGTCCAATGCCGTGAGCGAGCCGACGGTATTGTTCCGCTGTGCCATATCGATGAGTCGAAGGGCTGGAAGCAGCTGCGGGTTGTTCACGGCGGCGTGGTTGGCCACGAACTCGCCCTCATGGACCACCCCCGCCCGTCTGCGGTAACTGCGTCCTCCCGTGAAGCCACCCTCATAGTAGCCTGCCTCTTGAGCCTGTTGCTGCTTCTTGATGGTGGCAATCTGTATGGCACCAGCTGCCAGGGCCAGTCCCGCTGCAATGGGTGCCAATACCAGGTTGGCAGGGTATGGTACGCCCGCCATGGCCGAGCTGTATGCGCTGATGGCCGATATGGCCGTCTGTGCAATGGCCTGTGCCACCTGCATCTTGCTTTGTTTTCGTGCATACTTCGTCTTGATGGCCGCAATCTCTTTTTCCTTCTTCTCCTCCAGTTTCTTCGCCTTTGCCTGGTTGTTGCCAGCAGCGTTGATGAGCTTCTCATACTTTTTCTCTGTCACTGTCACCTCATAGTCTGACTGTGCCGAGTAGTACGAGGACATTGCGTCCATAATGGGAGACACGGCATCGTATGCTGCCTGCATCTTCGATGCGATACCCGCGGCCATCTCTGCTGTAGCACGTCCCATCGCTGCCATGGCCTCCTCGTGGGTAATGACACTCTCCTGTTCCATCTTCTTGAGATTGGCAAGTGTGGAGGCGTAGATCTTCACGTCGGCCGTCGCCCAGTCTTTAACGCTCATGCCGAACGGGTGCTCATTCTGGTAGTCTGCATTGGCGTTGTTCGAAGCGGTCTGGTAAGCATCCTCCGAACGTTGGTGAAACCACATACCATCAGAGTGGTCCACATCCTGCTCGCTCTGCTCCTTTCTGTATTGAAGCGCGATTGCCGCACGAGCCTCTTGGTACTCCTGCCACTTGATCAACCTTTTATCATAGAGTTCCTCGATGCCCTTCATCGCTATGCGCTCCTGCTCTTTGAGGTCTGCCTTGCCCCATTGCTCCTGGTAATGAGAGAGCAATTCGGCATAGTACTGATGTAGGTATATTCGGTGTTCCTGATCTCGCTGTTCCATCTCGGACCTGGTGTCGAACCATTCCTGCGTACCCTTCTCCATGGCTTCCAGCCTCTGTGATAATGCTCTCATATCATTTTGGAAAAGCAACTCGTTCAGGGCTTTCTCGTCATGGTAGATGGACGATCCCAGCGTCTCGTACGCCTCCTTCGCCTTGTTCTCCCGGTCAACTCTTCCCTTCTCGATGTCGCTGAGAAGTGCCTTCTGATGATCCTCGTTCTTTTTAAGTTCCTCCTTGGCTATCTCGTCCTGCCACTGGCCATAGTCTGTGCCATACTGCTTGTATATTGCCTCCAGCTTCCGGTAGCCTTCGATGGCGATGCTGTGTTGGTCATCGAGATATTGCGTGAAGGTTTTCTCGCCCTTGGAATAGGCGAGTATGTTCATAGCCTGCTCCTTGTCCGTATTGCCCCTTGCCTCCTTGATTGCTTCTTGATAAGCTTGCTTCCGCTGCTTGCTCATCTCTCGCTCATTCTTCTCCGCCAGTCTTTTGGCTTTCTCCTTCTCGCTCTCCGCCTTCTTTCTTTCCTTCTCCACTTGCTTAGGATCCTTGTAGTGGCCAGGAGTGCTGAAGCCTCCATCCAATCCTGGAATCACCACGCCGCTGCTTCCATTTCCGCCACCAGTTTCCTTGATTACGATCTTGTGGTATTCAGTCCTGACCCCCTCGTTTTGTTTCAAATAATCTCCGATGTATTTTATTTCATAATTAACTACGGCCAGTTTTTTCTTTAACAATCTCGACCAATTTAACCAATTCTGCAGTTCTGCATGTTTCTTCCGGTTAGCCTTTGTAGGAGCACTGTACGGAACATAAAGATTCGAGATAAAGCCATCGCCAACAGTGATCTGCTTTCCTTTCTCTGTCGCATTGTATATTTCAGGATGGCGCGCAATCTCCGCCCTTACGGCTTTGGCAGACCGCTCGTGCTTACGAATTTCCCTACCCAAGTCGAATTGCTTTCCTTGCAACGCGACCATCTTATTGTAAAGGGCCTGCGCTAAGGCCGCATCATTGAGCTTTCTCACATATTCCGCCAGCGCCTCATTGTTCGAGCGCGTCAGCGCCTCCTCGTTTTTAAGGTTGCGATGAAAACCTGGCACGATCTTCTCAAGCGCAATCATAGCCGCTTTCTTCTCATTGTACGAATAGACATTGGAGTTGATGATTTTCGTAAGCTCCTCCACTCTCGTACGCTCCTCTGCCGTGTTCTCGTTCATTTCCTTAGTAGCAGCAACCATATCCTCGTGTACAGCCTTCGCCTTGCGTACGGAGAGCATGTTTCCCTCCATGGCCTTTTTTGAAGACAAGAACATATTATACAGCTTGTAGCCTGCGGCCACCAACACCAGTAGCGCAGTGGCCAAAGCAGCATAGGGATTAGCAATGGAGGCCGCACGCATCGCCATCATCGTCGTACGGCACTTCGCAATCTGTCCTGTCACTGCATAATATGCTAATTTGAGACCAAGCACCACGGTCGTTTGAGTTTTCAAAACGAAAGTAGCGAGTTTATCAATACCTGTAGCCACCAGCTGCGCCGCCGCCCACAACTTAATCTTGATAGTAGATAGGTAGTAGATGGAAGCAATGGTAGCTATTGCCGCACTCAACGCAATGATCCCTTTGTAGTGTTGGCGCGTGAAATTGATAATGGTCAGAAGCGACTTGACGAGGAGCGCTCCCGTCGATATGGTGTATTTCACGACGGGCAGTAGTTGCTCTCCGAGTTCAATGGCCAACTCCTTGAAGTCTTTTTTAGCCATGTCAAGCGCTGCTTGTTGGCTTGACATCTGGGTATTGAACTCGTCTATGACGGACTGTCCAGACGCATAGGCCCTATTGGCCGTCTCCTGTGCCACCTTCACATCGGCGCAAGCTGTGCGAACCCGCCGTTCTTGCGCATGGCACCGAAGAACTGGATCAGTGCCTCGTTGGCATCATTCTTCAGGAGGTTGGTAAACTCTTTGACGCTCTTGCCAGCCAGTGCGGCAAACTTAGCAGGCTGCTGAAACATCTTCGTGATCAGGTTCTGCATAGCCGTGGCTGCTGTCTCGTCCTGCTGCATGTTCTGGTCTAGGACGGAAGCGAAGCCCATGATCTGTTGTTGTGTCAGTCCCGCCTGTTTACCCACTCCCGACAAGCGTGCCGTGAAATCGACAAGGTATCCCGCAGATGCTGACGAGCTTTGTGCCAACTCATTGATGGCGGAGCCCGTGGAAAGCATCGCCCCACGCAATCCTTTTTTCTTGTCCTCGCCGAACATCGTCGCGAGTTTACCAATCTGATCAACGGCCTTCTCACCGAGGTCATCGCCTAGTGCTACATTAATCTTGTCGGCTGCATCGACGAATTCCTCAATATCGCTCGTGGCCGTGATGCCCAGTCGTCCTGCAGAACCAGCCAGTTGATTGAGTTCCTCGCGCGCTGTACGGGTATTCATCCTTTTGAAGTCCTCATTCATGGCCACCACCTCCTTCTTGGTTTGGCCCGTATATTTTTGGACGTTGACCATCTCCTGGTCCATCTCGGCAAAAGCGGCCGTCGTCTGACGCACGGTGTCTGTAAGGCCAGTGAATGCCCCCCAAGCCTGCGTCATGGCTCCCCAATTATCATTGAGTCTCTGCCACCATCTACCGAAAACATTTCCAGTTTTACCTGAAATAGATTCATTGACCTTCTTAATTTCTGAATCGAGTTTTCGCGCCTTCTCCGCCAGTTCCTTAAAACCTGCATCTCCTCTATCCTTAAACTGGCCCATTTGTTCCTTGACCATCTTTAAGGAAGCCTCAAGGTCTCGCAAACTTGAATGGCTGAGGTTTTTAATCGTATTCTCTATTATATGATTTTCAGCGTCTATCTGTTTCTGAGTTTTCGTAATTTTATTGGCTTCGCTGTTGTACTGCTCCAGCGTTTTTGCCGCCAATCGTTGGCCCTCCGTCAGAGAGCGGATTCTGTCGTTGACTTTATGCAGGTTCTCTTCTGCATGAACATAAGCAGAGGAAGCAGGCTTTGCCTTCAGCATCTCCTCATTGAGCGTTGCCGCCGCTGTCTTCAAGTCATAAAGTGAGGCATTCTCGATGTTAGCCAATACGGATGCTGTGGTTTGTCCAGCTTCCGCTAACCGGCGCATCTCCTGAGCGGTCTCTCCCGCTTCGCTTTTCAACTGGATGATGCGTGCATTGGCCTTTTGTAAGAGAGCATCCATGCGGGCATACTCATCCTCGGAGGTGACGTTTCTCATCTCCTTCTTCAGATTGCGCACGGCGGTCTGTATCTCACCGAGGCTCGCATTGTCGAGGTCGGAGAGTGTCTTGATCGTCTGGGTGATGCTGCCGCGGTATGTCCCCATCAGTCCCTCGGCCTGACGTATCTCCTTGTTGAGCTCACGCAAATCCTCGGGCTTGTAGCTTTTGCCAGACAGAAGCTCTGCCTTGTCCTTCCGGAGTTTTTTCAAGTTCTCTTCCATCTTAGCCAACTGGTTCTGTGCCTGTTGTGCATTGAGGGTGACAACGGTCTCGAATTGTTGTGTATTACGTGCCATAGAATAATGCTACTTTTGGAAATTGAGTCCAAAAGTAGCATCTACTTTTTTTCTACGAAAATACATACACATGGGGAACACGGTGGAAGCAGTTCGCCCATTCCGTCATTATTACAGGAGGGGCAGTACTTTGTGGTAAAAGAAAAAGACAAACGCGATAATTCCAATCCACAAAATTACTGTACAGGAGTAAAATAGCACCTTCTGTTCGAACGTAGGATTCTTCAAGTTTCTCTCGAATTCCTCCTGCTTGGCCTTCTTAAGCGCTTCCAACTCCTCCTCGTTCTTCATCCATTTCTCCCTCAAACTATCAGCTATTACCTCATTCCCTATCAAACGTTGTGTTTCCTCCTCATATTTGTCGCGGTCGATCAGGCTTCGTAAAATGTCCTCCTTGCTAGTTGGCTTGTAATTGTTCCAACTAGCTGTTTTTTTCTCCCTCGTCACAAGGTAGCATATCAGCCATGTTAGCATTAATAAAAAAAAGTTCATCATATATGATCGTATTTAGAAAGATTGATTGTTTATTGAAAGACGCCGAGTATTGAAGGCAGAGCCATCTAGTTGGCCTGAATGGCATGCCACGTGTAGCGATTCGATTACAAAGATAAGGGAAAAAACTCTTTCCCGCAAGTTTTCGACACATTATTTGAAGGAATAGTATTTTATCCTATCACATCGTTCGACTTCCAGTGGAAAAAGCGGGGCACACTATCCTCACGAACCATGAACCCCTTGTCAATGTAAAAAATGTGTTCTAACTCTATCGCTTCCCCGTCGTCCCCAGGAGCTACAAGCGCAGCTCCAAGGGATACGGGGCGTACCCCCGATGGGTTACAGCAGCGGCTTCATATCCCGCCAGATGGCCCATTTGACGGTGCCGTCCTCCATGGTCTTGATATGGAAGCCGTGGTAGCGCATCCAAATAGCGACGATCTCTTTGTCGATGTCCATCATCGTTGATACCTCCTCGACAATCTCGTCCGTCGTCTTGGAGTCATCAACGAGGTCTTCCCCCATCAGGCTCGTCCCTGGGAAGGAATCGCGGCTTTGGAAGTATGCTTCCAGTACCATGTTTGCGATCTCCAGGCTCATGCGCCATGCTTCGTTCCTTTCGAAGCTGTTCACATAGTCATTCCACTGTTCGAAATCGTTCCTCTCTTTCATCGCATGTCCCTCCTTACTTGACGCCACAGTTGGATAATCCGTGTAAGCCCCACCAATTGGTCTTTATACTTTTTGATATCATTCCCCTCGGCATTGGCATTGGCGAATTCGTCTATGATATCATCTCTAATCTCGAACAGAAGCTCGATGTCGTTTGCGATGCGATTCTCGTCCAAGAGAATCCTTAAGGTCTCCAGCTGATTTTCGGTCAGCTTTTCTAGTATCAGCTTACTCATGCCGCTCCTCCTTTCTTCTCAGAGTTGCTACCCTGGTTTACTCTCCAAACCATCCATCCAGCCACGCCATTGCCGTGAGGCTCGCCAGTGGCGCCTGCACCACGCATGCCGCCCCCGCCATAAGGGAGAGCGTCACTGTATTGACGCGGGCCACCACCCGGCGCGTCACGGAGAATCCGCAGATACGGCTATAGAATCCGCTCTTCGCATCGAGCCATTTGTTCACACCCTGGACCATTTCTCCGACCTTCTTCCGAAGGCTCACCTGCGCAAGGTCCTGCCGCGCGGTGATGTTGATAGTCGTCTGATTCATGACGCATCATCTTGTAAGCACTCCCAGAACACGCTGGGCCGTAAGCACAGAAAAGGCGGCTGCACATCCCGCTGCTTACAAGACGATGACTTCCACCCGAAGGGCTTAATCTAATCTTTACGGAATGGCAACCGCCAATATATCTACATGAAGGGCTGCTCTCCCTTCATGTGCGGACACAAAAAATGCCCGCACCTATATGTTCGAGCAGTACCGCTGCTCTCCGGGATGGTTTACCATCGTCATGTAAGCGATGGCAAAGTTAAGGGAAAAAGTCCGAACCACCAAATATTTTGTAGTAAAAATAAGCGTGAAGCGTGTTTTTTAACGTTTGGTGCCTCCGTTGTTTTTATTATATGCTTGTTTCTTGTTTACGGTTGCAAAGGTACGCACTTTCACTGAAACATGCAGCGTAGGCGTTTTTCAATTTATCTTGATTAAAAGATGCTAACAACGAATGCGGGCAGAGATTTCACAACCTCCGCCCGCTCGAAATAACTAAAAACCTTATCTAACAACTTTGCTCTTACAAGTAAACAATGCAGGACCGTCTCGCGACGGCCACTCCACCTGTGAAATGAAAAGATTTACGTTAAAACCAGAGATATTAACAATAAAAACACCAATCGCACTTATCGTTTCCTCACGCGTACATACTGTTCATAGAGCAGTCGAGCGTGAGGATTGTAATTGACAACCTTCACCCTATACCCTTTCGTTCCCCATCTCCACCACAGAAACCTGTGTTTGTAGTCGCGATGGACGATGGTGGAGACGGAGTCGCGTACCGAGTAGGCTAGCGTCGTGTCCGACGGTGACACTATCAGTCGGAAATCCGCCCAGTAGTCGGAATAGACGAACGACGCACTGTCCGGCGCGAGCCGCATGGTCACGGTATCATGGATAACCGTCACGGTAGTCTGCTGTTCCTCGACCTGCGGTGGCTTCAGCCCCAAGTCCTTCAGCAGCTCTTTGTCGGCCACCTCCTTTTTATAGGATTTGCTTCCGACAACCACCACGGGTGCGCTGACTACCTGAACGCTGTCCCGTATGGTGTCTCGCACGAGCACATTGCCCGCCATGGCGTTGGCCAGCTCCACGGAGATTCGCTCATTCTCTTCCATGAGCACTTTCAGCCGTTCACGCATCAGCCACACGTACGCCACCACGCAGACTAGGAAAAGAAGGACCGCAAGGAGCACTCCTATGCCTTTCATACCTCTCCTGCTCATGCGGTTCCCTCCTTGGCCAATCTGTCCTCCTTGCCGCCTCCAAGACGGTCGTTGAGAAAATTGGTAATCTCCCTTCTGGTCGTAGAGATATACATCGTGATGCCAAACACCGAGCCCGCATAGACTAGCGATTGGGCCACGTACCAGAGTACAGAATCCTCGATCTTGTAATGATTGAGGAAGAAGCACAGGAACGTCAGCAGAATGCCACTGCCAAGCATGACACATGCCGAGATATACTGTATTCTCTCCTTACTATCTTTAGACATATCTACTTCTTTTAAAAACTGATGCAAATGTACAGAAAAGAATGGGAAACGGAAAATACAAATCAAGCCCGTTGCGTATCCTTCACTCCTTGGGTGATTGCGGCTTCTGTGTAAAAAAAAGAGGCCACCAGCGCATGAATACTGGCGACCTCTCGCGTAGCTGTGCTACTGTTCAAATAATCTATATGGTAGGAGTTTGTAACGGGATCTTTTCAGCCGCATGGCGGATGCGGTTGCTAAGGTCAATGAGGGCGTTTCGCAGTTGTCCTGCCTCCTCTTCCGTGAATCCTCCCACGCCGCCATTTCCGTCAATACCATACATTTTGTGCTGAAACCACGGCACAGACTTGTCGAAATAAGTACGTGCAATCTCTCTCCATGATACGGCAAGATAGATGTCGCTCATGCGTTGCTTCATGTCGGTTATTTTATCCGCTTTCTTCACTACAGTCTCCATTGTCTTTAGTTTTATGTTGTTGTTTTCACCCCTCCCCGGAGGGAGGGGCAGTAATTCATCTTGGCATATCCGTCATTCTGTCGAATAGATCTTGAGCGAACTCTAACAGGTGAGGGTAGCCGTCTGGATAGCTTTTGCAATAATTGCGGATGGATTCTATCAGTTCTTTTTCCTCAAACGTGACTTCCATCTTGAACATTTCTTTTTTCATGCGTTGGTTTTTTATTTGAACACTGCAAAGGTACTACTTTTTTTGGATAGTAATCAAAGAAAAGACTATTTTTTTTGATAGTTTTTTTTAAAAAAAAGCCCCTGATGCACTGTAAAGACGCATCAGGGGATCATAGTTCTAAGCCAACTGCTTATTTCTTACGAAAAAATGCTTAAATGTCTGCATATTCTTTCACGGCATTGAAACATGGACATTGCTTGTGCCACTTACCGGGTGAGTCTTCACCCCAAATGGAGCGGTGGCCGAGGATGACGGCCTTGGGGTATCTGCTATGGATGTCGGCGAGGAGGGCGCGCAGCGCGGCCTTCTGCGCAGGCGTGCGGGTGTCCTCGATATGGGCGCTCCCTACGTCACGGGGATTAGCCTTGTGAAGGCCTATTCCTCCGATGTAGGCCACATGGATGGCGTGGGCGTTGTAGCCCTTTACGCCGTTGGAGGCCTTGTCCTCGGGCTGGAGGCTGACGACTTCTCCAGAGGGCTTGACGACGTAGTGGTAGCCCGGGTTGCTCCATCCGATGGACTTCCAGCCGGCTCGGAGCGATTCGACGGAGGCGGTGGGGAGGGTGGCCGTGCAGTGGACGAAGATGTGGGTGATCTGTCTCTTGTTCATGATTCTTGTTTCTTTGGGTTGGAAAGGCCAGGGACGGGATGGCCCGCCCCTGGTGGTGGTTACTTGGCAGCTGCGACGGCTGCATCGACCTCTGAGGGGGTCATGGCTACGTCGCCGCCGTCGATCTCCTTGAGCGTGGTGGCATCCACGGCGTAGTAGGCCTTGCCCGTGGAGGTGTCGAGGTAGATCTTGTGGAGATGCACCTGCTTCTTGGTGGCCGCGTCGGGCGTGGCGATGTTGGCGTCGCCCCAGTTGCCGTAGTACTTGGAGCCATCACTTGCGATGATGGAGTCGATGGCCACGGCGTCCGGAGTGGTGCTGGGGGTGGCGGACTTGACGATGACGAGGGCCACGACGGACGTGGTCGAGGTCTGCTGGAGGGTGGGCTTGGAGGCGAGGAAGCCATCGAAGCGGACGACGTCGTAGCCCGCCACGTTGAGCTGGTCTCCCAGTCCGCCGCCTGTGCCTCTCGTGAAGTCTTCGAGGGCCGAGATGCGCGTGTCGAGGGCGTCGTTCTGCGCCTTGGTGGCGAAGGTGGTGCCCTTGGTGAGGGTGACGGTGTCGCCGCTGATCGTCATGCCCGTCACGGCGTTGCCCGATCCGCTGACGGAGGGCGTGCCGATGATGTCCTGCTTGGACCATGAAGTGGTGCCGGAGGTGGAGCCGTCCTTGGTGGTGGCACCAATCTTGAGCTTCATGGTGTGGTTGTGGGAAGAGGGCGTGAAGGTGGAGGGCTTGCCCGTGACGCCCGACCAGGGTACGGAGGCTGCGGTGCCCGCAGCGTACTCCATGTAGCCTGCCGAGGTGGAGAGCTTGCTCTCATCGACGACGATGTACATGCGTCCCGTGGCCGTCACCTTGACGGTGTCGCCGAGCTGGACCTGGGAGGTGGTGAGCTTGTAGCGTGCGGCGTCGTCTGCGACGGTGACGACACGCTCCAGGGCTCCCTGCGGGATGTGGGAGATGTCGATGACGCCCGTGATGCCCGATGCGGGCACGGTGTCGGCTGCTTTGGCTGCGTTGACTTTGACGCTGGGGATGACGTCGGTTTTGAGTTTGGTAACAAGGCGGGTTACGCCTGCGGAATCGAGATACTTTGCCATACTATTTTATGAATTTAAAGTGATGAATAATTATACTTTTGTTGTTGTTTTGTTGTTGTCATTTACGAGGCCGAGATGCGCTGCCACAGGACGTAGCCCTTGGCCAGATATTGGCCGCTGCGCCCATTGGTGCAGAGCGTGAAATGATAGACCGATGCGGCCTGGAGCGTGACGGCGCCCTTGATGGACGTGATGCCTCCGAAGGAGACGGTGCAGGTCTGCGCGCCCGTGATGACGCATCCACGGTAGAGGCCGTATCCGCGCGTGATGTCGGCATGGAGGAAATTGATCCAGAACTTCGCCCCGGCTGAATAGGTGGCGGCGGTGAGGTCGAGGATGAGCTCCTCGGAGCTGGTGTAGCTGTTGACCTGTGCGGAGGCCGATGTGGGGCGCTCGTGGCGCACTGTCGGGAGGCTGGCTCCCTTGGTGAGCGTGAGGGTGTGGCCGCTGACGGATGCGGCTGATACGGCTTGTCCCGTGCCCGTGACGGAGACGGAGGAGACGCCGTTGGTGATGCCGTAGCCGGAGAGGGTGGTGGCCTTGACGGCGAAAATCGTCTTGAGCTTGGTGACGAGGCGGGTGACGCCTGCTGAATCGAGAAATGATGCCATGGTGTATGAGTGGAGTGATTGGTTATCCTACTGTGATGATGCGGGCCGATGGCGTGACGGTGGTCACGTCGGCTGATCGCTTGGACTTGTCGATGATGGTGGCCGAGCGCTTGGACTTGTCTATGATGGTAGCGGATCGCTTCGACTTGTCGATGATGGTAGCCGAGCGGAGGGTCGTATCTACAAGCGAGGCGGAGCGGAGGGTCGTGTCGATGAGCTCGGCTGCCTTGGGTTCTTTCTCTGCCTCTGTCTCTGTCGTCTCTGCTACAGGCTCTGCTGCGGGTGCTTCCTCTTGGGACGCTGCCTCTGCTGCCTCTGCATCCTCTGCTGCCTCTATTCCATCTGCTTGGGCTGCCTCCTCTGCTGCTGGTGATAGCGAGGCGGGCGACTTGGCGGGCGAGGAGGAAGAGGGACGGGAGGCTGCCGCCGTGATGGCATCTATCTCGTCGAGGGGTATGGCGTCGGCTATGACCTGGCCGGTGGTGTCGGTGACGATGGGTCGGAGCTCTGCGCCCGTCCACCAATAGGGGCGGTCGTCGTCCTGGCAGACGTAGAGGTTGCCCGCGGCGGGGGAGAGGCCGTCGTTGTAGAGGCTGCGGCCCTCCCAGTTGTCGTAGAGCTTGGGAGGCGCCGAGGAGGAGACGGGGCTGGAGGAGCGCTCAGCCACGGCGAAGCGTGCGGCAGATCGGACGAACCACACCTCCAGCGGGAGGGCCGTGGCGGCTGAGGATGGCGAGATCTCGCCTGAATCCATGAAGCCACGGAAGGGGAGCACCCGTCGGTCCGTGGCCGAGGATGGGCCCGCGGCCCCGTTGAGGTAGGCCCGGACCACCTCTGCCGTCACCTTCATCTGGCGGCTGCCGTTGGCCGTGGCCGCCTCGATGAGGAACTTGTCACAATCCCAGACGGAGGCGGTGAGGGAGAAGTCTTGCGAGATATTCATTTTTTCTTCTTTTCTTTTTACAGAACTACTGGAGCGTCTTGCCGACCCATCCGATGGGCGATGTGCCGCGCCCGATGAAGACGAGGTAGGCCATGCGCTTGGCGCAGGTGTAGGTCTTGTTTTTGAAGGTGACGCCGTCGATGGTGAGGGGCTGCGCGCCGGGGTCGATGGTGAGCGCGTAGGACCCGAAGGGCAGGAAGATGTAGCAGTCGCCGTGCTGTGGGTTCTTGGGCAGGGCGACGGTGGCTGCCTCCAGGTGGACGATGACCGCTCCCGATCGCACATAGACCATTTGGCCGTCGGAATAGGACGGCGATCCGTCGGTGAACGGGCGGGGCGTGTTGTAGGCATTGCTGGAATCGACCAGCTGGACTGAGCCACGGATGAGGACAGGCTCTGGTCGGTGGCCACGGGTGATGCCCTCGACGATGTCGAGCGCCGTGCCCGGGTAGAGGTCGTTGGGGTGGCCAGTGAGCTGGAGGGCGACTGGCCAAAAGATGTCCTTTCCGCTGGAGGCCCCTATGGCTCCCACGATGTTGGACTGGGTGTCGAAGACGACGCGTCCATCTTCGGAGCGTGAGGACTGGGCCGTGATGGACTTCGGCGTGATGGTGACGCCGTTGCGTGCATCGTCGGCGTTGGTCAGTCCGCCGTCCTGGATGGCGAAGCCTCCGATGGAGCCCGAGGTGGCGTGGATGGTGCCCGTGAGGTAGGCCGAGGAGGCGAAGAGGTTGCCCGTCTCATCGACGGCGAAGGTGTAGGTGGAGCCATTGAAGCCCGACCCGTCGGGATAGGGCTGAGCCGCGCCCGCCCAGAAGGGGAAATCGCCACCCATGCCCGCGTAGGGTGCCGTGGCGTGCTTCTTGCGGATGGCGATGGAATTACTCTGCAGAAAGTCGATGCGGGCGTCGCGGGCGATGAGGAAGGAGAAGAAAGCAGAGTCGGCATTGACGCCGACCAATTGCCAGTGGTCCCTGTCGGAGGATGGCAGGGCGTGGACGGCGGCCTGATAGACGTAGGACTTGACGCAGCGATAGACGTCCCATCCGCTCTTGGCCGTGTCGGAGGGCACGGCGTAGAAGTCGAGGTAGCAGAATCCGTCGGCGGTGATGGTGGAGCCATCGTAGTAGTGCTGCCCCTCGTCGAGGCGCTGGTAGATGCGCGATGTGCGCCCGTTGGTGCCCGCCTGCCCCCGCTCTCCCTTCTCTCCCTGTATGCGTCCGAGGTTGGCCCAGGCTGTCTCGGTGGCCATCCACACGTCGCCGGCGAGGATGTAGGCGTCGCCCTGGATGGTGGTGATGGAGGCCCATGCGCCGCCCATCTGTCGGACGGCGACGGGCGTGCCCTCTGCTCCCGTATCGACGAGGAAAATGCCGTCGGGCGCTGGCGAGGGGAGCGAGGCCATGTTGGTGACATGGCCGAGGGCCGTGCCCCTGAGGGTCCACGACTTGCCGTCCTTGCCGTCGAGGCCATCCTCTCCGCGCTGGCCACGGTCGCCCGTCAGGCGGACGTAGGAAGAGAGGGGCGAGAAGGTCTGGAGGCCTCCCGCCTGCTGCTGCCAGTCGGTGAGCTCTATCCAAAGGTAGGGGCGGGCGTCGGTGGTGGCGAGGGGCACGTCCTGCCATGTGGTGACGTCGGAGGGTGGCGTATGGGGAGAGGTGGACGTGGCGCGTGCTGAGAGCGCATAGCGCCGCCGCGTGCCGTAGGCCGTGCCGTCCCTGCCCTGGTCTCCCTTGTCGCCATCGGCGACGACCTTGATGGTGAAGACGTAGGTGAGGGCGGCCCGTCCCTCGCAGTCGATCGTCACCTCGACGTAGGCCGTGGGGCGTGAGGAATACTCGACGCTGTCGATGTAGAGCGTGGAGTGGTCGAAGTGGGCCGTGCATCCCACGGGCAGACAGAGAAGACGGTACTGACCCGTGGCGGGTGAGACGGACGCATCCTCCAGACAGGTGAGCAGCGTCTGACCACGTCGGACCTGTATGGACGTATGGAGCAGCCACGACTTGGAACCGTCGGCGAGCGTGGAGACCACGGGCTGCTTGGGCCGTCCCTTGGCGTCGAGGGCGAGCGTGTCGGCGAGGTTGTCCACCGAGTAGGTGTAGGGGTTGGGGTCGCCGAGGTCTGCGAGCTGCTTGAGGTGGCCGTCGAGGTAAATGCTGTTGGCATAGACCGAGTAGCCCGAGAAGTCCATCCCGGGGACGGGCGAGAAGGCGCTGAGGTCGCCCACCTGCATGCGTATCTGCTTCGACGAGAACTCCCAATCGGAGACGCCCGTGAGGAATCGCTCGTAGGTGAGCGTGGAGTAGCGTGAGGACTGGCGGGCGGTGTCGGTACGGTTGCCATAGCAGACGAAGTGCATGGCGGCGGTGGGGTGCATCTGGCGCGGGTAGTTGGCAGAGACGGGTCGGAGGCGGTAGGACACCTTTCCATTGTGGAAGGTCTGACCCGTCTCGCCGTCCGTGTAGTCTTCGACGGCGGTGATCTCCCAGTAGGCCGTATAGAATCCGGCAAAACGGAAGTTACCGTGATTGTCGTCGCTATTGGCCTCGGCATTGTCGGCGGCGGTCTCGGAATGGTAGATGCCCATACAGACGTCTCCGACGGCCACCGTGCCAATCTCCCCCGCTTCGAGATGGAGGAGGGCCGTGCCCGTGGCGTCGGCGGCAGGTGAGACGGAACGGATGATGCCGCCGCCCGGGGCCCGCCACTGGTTGCCCACCTGGACGGAGACACGGTTGAAGCGCAACTCCGGCACCTCCAGGAAGCGCCGTAGCGTCAGCGAATCGAGCTCTGCCGAGCCATCGGGACAGATGCGGGCGCCGTGGCCCGTGAGACCGTCGGCAAAGGTGCCATCCTCGGAGAAAACCACGATTCCCTTGTTGACAGCTCCGTTATTGAAGGTGATGCGGCCTTTCGCAGTGTCGTCCACATCTTTTCGAAGAAAGACATCGAGGAAACTCTGCCCAAAGGACAGCAGCGAGAGGAATGCGTCACCGATGCGGGTGGCCGTGTTAGCCGCCATCCGTCGTTCATCACGTATCGCCTCGTATTGCATTCGAAGCTGCTTGATTATATTGTCAATTCCAATCATTTCTTTTTTAAAGATTTCCTAACGTACGCTCTGTCGTCGTCTTTCCTTGTCCGAACAACGCATTCAGCGCATTACTCATCATTCCTTGATATGCTGCCCCGTAGAACCAAGCCTCTTTCTCATTTAGCCTATGGATGCTGTACATGTATTTGCGCGAGAACCAATCACGGGAAACGCGATGCCCTCTACCTTTTTTCCACTTTCCACCGCGCATGAATTGCAGGCCCTCGTCATCATCCTTGCCCGAGTTACCCCTTCGGTACCCGTTGCCAGTACCCGCAGCCACGTAAAGGCCATATTCGAGGAAGTGATGCGTGATCGTCGTCACTGGCCCAGGATGCATCAAGGCGCTCAAGGAGTCATGGAGCATCCCCGTATCATATACTGGCGGCGAGAAAGCCATCATCTTCTCCTGCCAGAACTTGACCATGTTGTCCGCCCAAGCACGCTCATACTGTTCCAAGTCATCACGGGTCATATTACTCAGTCCACTCTGCTGCGTCATAGCTAAGATCGATAGGCTCGTCGTTATACACCATGAAATACAGTCCCGTCATTCCACTCATGAACATCCTGGGCAGCTCTGTGGAATATACCCTGTCCACTTGCAGATACTCTAGAGCGTCTCCGTAGCGCATGCCGTCACGGTCATGGATCAGGCGGGCGTGCATCTGCCGAAAGATTCTCCTGCACAGGTCTAGTTTCATCTCTCTATCCACCATATCGTCATGATGGTAAGCCGCGACGATGAAGATGGTATAGACATCCTTACGGAAGTAGCCTACGCCATTGCCGTAGGTACTCTGCGTCGTGGTGTCATCGACGAGAATGTAGTTAGGTGCTTTCCTAAAATTGACCATCATGGTCTCAAGTCCAGCAAGACCACTGCAAGACCCGGCAAGGAATTGATTCTCCTTGGCAAGCCTATTGGTCTCTGCGAGCTCCATGAAATAACCCCTTGCGTTAAATAGATTCTCCTGTGCCATCTCTATTTCCTTTCCCGTATCTTCTCCAGTTCTTCCGCTTCCCTGGCCTTGGCCTCCAGTTCAGTCAAGGCCCGCCAGCATTCGAGGCGCAACACTTCCTTTTCCTTCGTGACGTCCCCATCCGTGAGCGCACGAAGTTGCACGTTATATAGTTCGATGAAATTCACAACCCCAGGATCCTCATCCGATTCCTGTGTTTTTCGGAAAAAGTGCGGGAACGAGTTCGCCATAACCCGTTTCACATGCCCATACCAGAGCATTGTCCCTACTCGTTCACCTGGGGTGAGCGTCATTTCCTCGACGACGCGTCCCTGGTCATCAAGTGCGTCCCCATATCCAGCAGCCCGTCCATCAGCGTCACGGTACAGCCACATGGCCACATTGTCCAGCCATTCCATGTTCTGCGTCTCGACAAACTTCTGGTAATACTTTTCCGCATAAAGGTACTCCTCGAAGGACACCCCGTGCCTGATCAGCGGGTCAGCCGCATGGAGGCCACAGACAACATCCAACCTATTGTCCATGTCCTCCAATTGGCTGATATACTCCAACTGCCCGATGAAATCCTGTATTTCCCAGGTTTTGAGATAGACGATGCGTTCCTTTCCGTCCACCGTCGTCTGGCATTTCCATCCGAAGCGCGTCTTCCTCTCTACGGTCAGACCGCAGAACTCAACTAGCAGAATGGTCTTTACCACTGTCATATCCTCGTGGACGACGAGTAGGTCGAACACCCTGCGAAGCTGCTCCTGCGTCAGCTGACTCCAGGAGACAGGAACGGTGAAATTCACCGTTACCGTCTGTCTTGACTTATCCACCGAAGAAGTAGCCTGGTTTGTCCTTTGTGTTCTTGAACGTCTCATGATGATTCGCTTTGAAGTTCGAACTGTTCCGATACTGTCTGAATGTCTCCGCATGCTCGTCGGCATCGAGAAGGCGCATCATTTTTCTGAACAAGCCGGTTCCCCGGACATTCTTCGAGACAGCGTATTTCTCCGTCAGCGCGACGACACACCGTTGCACGTCAGTATACACTTTTGGCATCGAAGCGTCCGCACGCCTAAATGCGTCGATGAGGGTCTCCATCTGCTCGTCTCCCATCGCCTCACGCAGCATGTCGTCCGTCCCCTCGATTGCACCCTGAAAAGCAGTCCAGTCCTGATAAGTGCGGTACGGTGTGGCAGAGAAAAAGAACGCATAGGCGTCATAGAGATAGGGGACATACCTTTTCGCTTGGTCTGTTTTCCCCCAGTCCTCACTTCTAAGCAGGTTCACAGTCATGGACAGGGCCTTCATCCGCTCTGTTCTGAGCAAACCGTCCAGCGCATCGACGCGCTGCTTGCTTGCAGGACTCAGGTTGTCATTGCTGACAATCCCAAATCCCGTTGGCGTGAGCACGAGATCCAGTTGTCTGAGCACTGACAGGAACGCCGACAGACAGACGTATTTCTTGAAGAAAAGGACCAGCGGACTATCATTCTCCGCTGCATCCACCATCTTCTCTCCAGCCTCTCCGAGCAATGACTCCGTACTACAGACAAGCTGCTCCCCTATAGCCCCTTGCACGCTCAAATACACCTCCTCGTGAGAACTTGCCCCAACGGGTAGCGCACGCTCGAAATCCACCTTGTCAATCGTCACCATCTTCGCTTCCTTTCTTGTTTGCTTGTCCACTCACCACCTCAGAATCCTTGTTCTCATCGAGTGTCGTGAGCTGGATCATTGGAACATCTACCGTGTATTTCTCAGACCATCCGTTGTAGTGTAGAATCACATGATACGGCTTAGCCATCACATCATGAAACGCCTTCTCCACGGCCTGTTTCAGGGTGAAGAGCTCACGTTTGTCACTTCCACTGTTGTTCATCTGGCTCTTGCCCGGTGTGGCTCCCACGAGGTTGGGGTGCACGCCGAATGCAAAGCACAGGGCATTTGCTGCTTCCTGCATATCATCGCTCCAGTTGCCACCCTCTTTCTTTGACCCATCAGTGATGGTTGACACTCTCACCATGCGGTTCTCCTTGCCGTTCGGGTCGATGTAATACCCGCTCACCAGGGCCTTGCCAGCATTTTCCACGCCGCAGACAAACTCGATGATGTCGCGTTTCTCCTTCTCCTTTCTCTCCTTTCGCTTGTCTGGATCCGAGATCATCTCATTGTCGCACACGTTGTCCCAGTAATCCTCATGGACTTCTATCTGTATCCGTGGCGCCGATGTGTTCTTAATCATGAAACGTTTCGAGATTCCTATGAGGCGGTATATGTCAAGCCATGCATCCCTAAACACGCTCGTATAGTATGGCATGGGGTAATACTGTAGGCCAGGCGTAGGCATACGACTTAGGATGGCAAACTTTCTCTGACCAGTGGGAAAGCGGAACAATCCCGTCTCCGGGTCAGGCCGTAATCCCATACGTACCTCCAAATCACCCAACGGATCCCAGAAGTCCAGAAGTGGAATCACCTCTATCTTCTGCTCGTCAAAATGGCCTATCCTAAAATCGCCGAAGAACACATGTTCGATATTTCCAGACTTCGTCGAAGGCGCATACTCAAAGCGGCAGAAGGACGCATCCTTGTTCCTGACATTGACAATCTTCTTCCCATCCCTGCTCAGTATGACGCATGTCACTGAGAAGTAGTAGAACTTCATATCCGTACACTGTTCCAAGAAGCACTCGTGAAGGGAATTGCGGAGGCAGAAGTCAAGGATCTCACGGTTATCAGTATCCTTGAAGTCCTCCCTATTGACGAAGCGGATTCCCTGTCCGTAGCAGGTCATGATGTTGTACGCCTGACACTGCGCTGTGACCATATTGTCAAGAAGCGTATCCTTCACCTTGTAAGGAAGCATATTGTCAACACCAAACGGCACATATTGATAAGGCACGCCATTGACCGTGATAGGAATGACGTTTACGCGTCCGCCGTCCTCGTCGAACACCTCCGATGTATTTGAGCCAAATTCTGTTGTAAGAGAGTTCGCAGCGTTCCCGATTCCAGACGGGACGAGACGCCACTTTTCTACGCGTCCCTCCTTACCTATTTTTGCTAGCTCTAACTCCTTGTCACTCATAGATATACTTTCATTCCGTTAATCTCGTAAATAAACACTTCCGGAACCAACCGTATCTGTCTGTTCACGGGGTTCACCAATCTCACATATCCACCTCTCCAGTACTGGTGATGAATGATCCATCCACGATACTCCACCCGGTTTCCGTCAGACCGGAAAGCCTTAATGTTGAGCGTCTGCCTGCGCTGATAGGCCGTATCCATCAAGCGTTGCATCTCGCTGAAATGAATTGGGTTAGGCCCTTTTGTTTCCATAATCAGTTGAATGTGTTGTCAAAAGTATTATCGAAAACCCTTCCCTCTCGCTCCATCTCTACTACATTGTGGTTCCGTTGAGCATACTGATAGCTGAACGTGAATCTGGTCAGCTCGTCGGGATCATTGTTCTGTTCACTCTTCGACTCGGTAATGACGACTTCCTTACCAACGTTTGGTTTCCCGTTAGAGAACGTTACGATACGGACGCATCCAGAGCGAAGAACCTCTCCGAACCAGTCGGCCATATCCTCCGTGAGGATGCCCGTGTCAGCCTTGAACGTGCGGGTCTCCGTGATGGCGTAGTTCCTGTTTACTCCCCTTATATAGGCACTCTCCCTCTTAAAACTGGGAGCCTTCGTAGCGGTCCCCGTGCAGTATATAAGCTCATCCACGCCAAAGGAGTTGACAAAGAGCAGAACAGGTGCGCAGTCTGTGCGTCGTGAGTCCACCTCGTACTCCTGGAATCGTCCGCCCGCCTTGACGGTGTACTCCATCAGCTCCGCTCCCTCCTTTGCGAAATGTGCTGGGCTGACCTCGATGGTAGTATATCGGCCATTACCTCCAACAGGATCCAGCTCGAAGGTTTTCTCCGTGCCATCATCATAGCGTGCCGTGACGGAAGCCTCTTCCGTCCCAGCGTAATGCAGGTATTCGAGTCTTCCCATCCCCGTGACTTTCACACCAAGGAGAAGCGAAAGGAAATGGTTTTTCGTAAAATCCTCGCAGCCTGTCGGCACGTCCGCTTCACAATAGACTACTTCGAAGGTCTGCTTCTGTGTGGTCAGCGAGGCCGATGCATCTCCTTCTGTCAGTGTCACCTCCACGGAGGCGACGAGGCTCTTCCGGGCGTAGGGAGTGAGAAGATCTCCGAGATCGGCTAGTTCCACCAACCCATCTACGGGGAAAAGCGTCTCTGAGAAGACTTCCGTCGCATCGACGGCAATCTTCACTCCTAGGCGGTCTCCTGTGCACCCGACCTCCAAGTCTGGGATATTACGTGAGAGATATCTTCCTGACAGCCCCTGTTTGATAGTAATGCTCATATATGTCTGAATATACGGCAAAGTTACAGAGAGAAGAACGGTTCATAAAATACGGCTTTGCCAACAGACAAAACGAAAAAGCCGCCGACGCTCACGCGCCAGCGGCTCAGAATTCACTAACTTCTTATTATTGAAGCATTCTATATTTTATCAAAGAACGGCCACCGTCTCCAGCTTCTCGGCGATCCTTCTGATTCCATTCACAATCTGTGTTTTTCTCTCATCGCTCGGCCTGCGCACACCAATAGCATACTGTCTCATTACAGCTGCGCTGATACCAATCTCTCTCGAGACTCCTGCTATGTTGATAAAGTCATAGAAGTTGAAGAGCGATGGCAAGTCAAAAGCATACTCCACTTCCAAATTCGGCACTTCCTTTCCATCTTCCATAAGATCCATCTTGACTTCCTCCCATCCCTTAAGCATATCCATCATGGCAGACTTGGCACTAGCACCATAACCAAGGGAAGACGCTTTCACACAATCTACCCTCATGTAGCAGGAATAGTTTTTTTCTCCGACCTGTCTTTGTACACTTGCAATTACCTTCATATTTCACTTTTTTATAAAAGTTCAAAAATTCCCGTTCCCATTCCAAAAGTAGGAGCCGTCCGCCTCTTAACGGACGGCCCTAGCTTATTTCAGTAGATCTTCAAGAATCCTCTTTGCAGTAAGGCTCTTGATTTCCTTGCTTCCGTGCCTTGGAACTGCAACTTGAGCCCCCGTTTTCGGATTGACCCAGATGTCGTGTGAGGCACCATGTCGTTTCAAAAGGCATCCAGCCTTTCTCAACTGTCTAATGAATTCAGAATGTTTCATGAAATTAGTGAACTCTTGTCGTTTGACGGTGCAAAGGTAACAAAAAAGTTAGCACCAACAAAATTATAAGCTAACAAAAATGATAACACGAGGCTTTTTTAACATTTCGCCAAGTGTTAAGATAAGAAATGCACCAAAAGCGGCCTTGCTACGCCGTTTCCCGCACTATCTGTTTTGTCTTTCATGCCCGGTAGTCAAGGCACTTATGCTAGGCAACCGGGCGTTTTTCGCGACTTTCAACCCTCTGAAAGTCGCGAAGGGGAGCAGCGCAAAGCGCTTTTGCAACCTTTTTCCATGCTCACGAACCGCAAATCGCATGTTTCCAAGATATTAGCGATTTGTGGTTCGGGGTCTCCGTTACACGCTGCCTGTGCAGCCCCCACCGCCCTACGCCCCGCCCGCAACTGCCTTCCCTCGCTGGTGCGGAATATGTCAAGAGGTTTCCGATATTTGCAACCCCTAAACTGTCCTTTGGCAATTCCTCATTCTCGGTATGTGCGACCGTCGAGTCATCGTCGGTTGCCCATACTATGGACCATATGACCCAACCTATCTACCCACGGCGGGGTGGCCGTGGAAGTTTGTCGTAAACGGTCTCCTCGCTGCGGGTGCTTATCCTTTGGTATGTGCGACCGTTGAGTCATCATCGGTCGCACATACCATGAACTATACCACCCATCCTGTCTGCCCATGGCGGAGTGGCCGTTGAAGCTTGCCGCAGATGGCCTCTCCGCCGCGGGTGTTTAAACCTCGCCATGATCCATGTGCTCTACAAGCTCTCTCATCATTCTCTCGGTTCTTAACGATTGGAAATGTAACGAGGGTTTTTGGAATCCGATAGTCGCTCCAAGAAAAAAGGAGAATGACAGCATACAGAGAAGGGGCATCCGGAACCCGGACACCCCGCATATATAGATGGAGCCCTTGCGGGCTACCTAGAATAGTCGTTGCTGGTCGTTGACCTGCCACCGATGACGGGGAACCTCTCTACACCGATGCATAAGGTGTCAAAAGCGTCGGAACCATCCGTACGGCTCTCCAGCTTATCCTCTTCCGTCTCAGCCAGCTTTTCACCCGATTTGTCCTTCTTACCGTTTCTTACGCCTGCTGACGTGATGGAGATAAGAAGGTCGGGGTTGTTATCCCTGTTTATCAGTACCATGTGTTTTGCACGTCCACGTAGCATGCGGTTGATGAGCGCATTCTTCAGCACATGATCCATCGGTTTCCCGATGTATTTATCCCTGACGCTCCACTGCTTGCGCTTGAGCGACGTGATGATTAGCCGATAGAAAGCCTCGCTATGCGTACCGTAGGAATTACCGACAAACGTCGCGTCGTAATAGAATATTACCTGTCTGTGCCGATGATACCTATAGTAATCGTTGAAATCATCGAGCAATTCAGGGATCTTCCGCTCGTATTTGACGAAAAACGATTTGAGGATGCGAAGCTTCCCGTCCTTTCCCACCTGGCCAACCACCAGCCAGTTGATGAGAGAATTGGCATCGAATGCCAGGATAAGCGGAAGGGTAGGATCGAGATCCGAATCCTGCCGACAATCATCCGAGACACCGCCCTGATTGAGCGCATCAAGGCACAATACGGATTCATTTGGTGCAGTGTAGAGGTTGACATCCTCCCGCAATCCGCCATAAAACCCGTCTGCACTGATCGCGATCCGCTTGCACATTATCGATGTGGCAAAGGTAAGTGGAGGTAGGTCTCGTTTGGCGCGACGGACAAACTCCTCGCCCAGCAGGGCGAGGTTCTGAATACTCGAATATTCCTTATACAGAAGACATTTCGACCTTAGAAACGTCAGTTGGCGGTCGATGCGCATGATTTTTCGCTGTATGGCATCCATGTCCGTAGTCATAGTAGCCATACGCCGCACCGCCTTCCACCTCGCATACACCAGCCCCTCGATGGCCTCCACCAGCTCTCCGTCCATGTCATCCCTGTACCCAAGGAACCACGAGCCTTTCTTCGTGACGGGCATATCGGATGTAATGGTCATTCCATGATGCAATGGGAACTCGCGGAAATACTGCTCGTTACCTCGGTTCGCCTGGAAAGTCTCATCTTTGAGCTGTTCGAAGTTGATGAACTTCGCCTCGTCAATGATGAGATAGTCAAGCGACATGGAATTAGACGTTCCGGACCTGTCCTGGGATATGATATTGCACACAGATCCATTGTAGAACGATATGGTATTCTCCCAGTTGGCAGGCGTAAAGATTGGCATTTTCCAATGGAGGGCTTTCCACGGTCGCTTTCCAACGACATAGTGGAGATCCCTCTTGAATCCCCACCGCTCCAGGTGGATGAGCATAGATGGTAGGATGTTCGTCAGACACCGCTTAACCGATGGCGACACGAAGCCCCCCATACTACCAGGCATACCCTGAAAGCAGAACTGCATCCGTCCTGCTTGTATCGCCCCTTTGCCCACGCCACGCCCTGCGACGATCACCTCGTCGCGGGTGTTCATGAGCAGGGAATACATCTGCGGGTCATTGAAGTACTGTCTATTCTCCTGTTCCGTCATCCGTCACCTCCTGGTATTCCGCATCCTCAATATCCCGTCCGTACTTTTTCTCCAATTTACGGATCTTGTCACGAAGACCGACGACCTTGGCAATTCCAATAACCGTCGGATCATCGGTCGGAATGAAGTTTTGCGGTACAATTTTATCGAACTCCAGCTCTGGTTCATCATCCTTGTCCGTCCGGTTGTTGAGAATTCTCGCTTTCTCGATGCTGGCTACAGCACGCATGTCCCCCTTGCTCCTGGCAATCCTTAGGTCGTGTTCCAAATCCTGGTTAATCTTCCATCGCATAAACTCCTTGGAAGCTTGCTGGAGGCTTCCAAGGAGAATCTGTGTGACATGAAGATCGTCATAGGCCTGCGACCGTCCAATTCCAAACATCCTCACTGCATATTCCACGAGATCCTTGGAGGATTTCGTAGGGAACTGCAGCCAGTATGCGTACATACCGCGAAGCCGTTTCAACCGTTCACGTACGGCCACGGCGACACGTTGCTCCGCAAGCTCGTTGTCATCCATAACAACGAGTTTTGAGTATTGGTCTATGTTGATTGGAACACTCATGTCTCTATCATGCCTTGGATAGTCAACGCGAAGTCACATACCTTCTGTATGGCGAATGGCGAGCCCGCTGCTGCCGCATCGAGCAGAGTCCTTCTTACTAGGTGGAGCGTCGTAACGGCCCCTCTCCTATAAGCTTCATAAGCCTGTGTGCCGTTAGACCTGACTTCGTCCTCAAACCCCTTCTGGTCATACCCCAAAAGGACGCCAATCTCCGAGGGAGACATCAGATCCATCGCCATCTCTTCTATCCGCTTTAGCTCTTCTATCGAAAAATCCATCCAGTTTAATCGATCTATGTGTTATGATGTTGTTCAGGCCGTCAAAAACTTGTTGGAAAGCCTTCTCCGACACTGTCACCATTGTACATTCCGCCCGGTCTCCGTATGTCTGGTTTTGCGACGATATGACCGTAACCTTCCATTGCTCGTTCTTCACCAAGACCACCTTTGAGTGGTTCTGGGCGAGAAAGACATGTTCAAAGCATCCCTGCATCAAGCGATACAGCGCTATGGTCTTCCTCGATGCTTTCATATCGGCCACCAGTATTGCGCTCCCTACATCGCCTTTCTTTCTCAGATTAAGGAATCCAGAAAGGAATGCGTCGCTGGTAGAAAAGGTGCTCACCCAGACATCAGCCTTCCCGGTCTGTTGGAGAATCCACCCCAACAGACCGAGCGTATGCAGTCCCGTGCCGAGGTAGTACTGCGTCGGCGCGGCCTTCAATGGGCGGAGTAGCGTGTCAATATTCCTCCCCCTTGCCATCGGCATCGTTGGTAGTGGCCTCCTCTGTAGGCTTGGAAATCGTAACGCCCGCGGCAGCAAGCTTGCTAAGCAGGTCGTTTCCTATCGGCTGATGATTCTCGTTGAGGATCCGTACGCGTTCCTCCACCAGTTTTCGCAGTCCCTGGTAATCCTCGAACGCTTTGCCCTGACCAGTCTCTTCCGCTGCCAACTTCATGTTGAGCAGTTTCTCAAGATTCTTGCTGATATAGGAGCGAGCGTTGGTAATGTTCTTCGCCAACTTCATCGGGTTTGACACTTCCTCTCCCTGCTCATCGTCATTCTGTGCGACGTACTCGTCGTAGCGCGCAAACTCAGCCTTGTACTTATACCAAGTATCCTTCAAGGCATTGAGCGACTCAGCGAGGTCACATGGCTGTGTGATGGCAAGGCATCTGTTATACAACTCCTTGATCTTCTTCCATCGCTCCGCGTTCTCCGCCCAGATGGCCTGTATGTCCTGAGGTAATCCGTCATGGTCCGGACGTCTTCCGTTACGTCCTGGAAGTATGTCTTTAGCCGCCTCGGCTATCACATCGCCATTGACAGGCTTTGTCGGAACGACCTCTTTCAGCTCACCGAGAAGTTCTGTCGCCTCTTTCATCACGTCCTGACAAGTCTGTCCACGCTTCCGCATCGGAAGGAATTTACGCAGCTCATATTCCACTGTCTTCACGAAGCGTTGAGGACATGTAGAGACGGTTTGGAACAACTGCCTGTTCCTGTTGAGCTGCAGCAGCATCAGCGCACCTTCCATGATATCCGCATCATCGGCATGTTCAGGCATGGCAAGCCACGCCTCGATGCGTTCCGTCAGTTGGTTGTCAATTTTCATTATTTAAATAATTTAGAAGAGGCGGCATCATTAGACAATGACAACCGCCTCCAGCTGTTTTACAATTAGCCAAAGAAGAGACTATTTGTCAGTTTGGACATTTCACCGTTCTTACTCCTTCGTACCAGCCGAGCTCGCCGTGACCAGCTTGCCAGTCGCGCCATCAATGTCGCCGTCCTGTGTGTGAATCTTACCCGTATAGAACGGGGCGGGATGAAGATCTGTCACCACAGCCTCCACCGCCGTGGTGTTGGCATCGGTGGCCGTCTTGCCAGTGTCCTGCTTCAAGGACAACTCCGGTGAGAAGTCCTCTGATCCGATGATACGCGCCTTGCCGTTACGTTGGAAGAACAGATAGATCATCTCGTCATTGTTCATCTGGTCGATGTATCCCGTGGCCTCTTCCTCCGTGCCTGGAATGCCGAATGTCAGTGTGTTCTTGAACGTCTTACAGCCGTCGGTACCCTGGTTCTCTACCTGCAGCTGTCCATCATCCTTGACGATACCTACCTTGGTGAAGTACTTGTCGGCAGCGAGCAAATAGTCACCCTTGGCTACGGCAGCCTCTTTCAATGAAGCTGGTGCGTCGGGCACGGAAGGGTAGGTTACTATGTCACGCTTGGAGACGCTATACACATAATCACGAATACCCGGCAGTTTCTTCTGTCCCGGGCACTTCTCCAAATCTTCATAGATGGAGGCATTTTTCGTGCATTTTGCCATAATTGTTATCTATATTATTGGCGGGAGTGTCCTGGGAAACCGAACACCCCCTACTTGACTACATTGTTTTTTTCATCGCTACGGCGAACACCTCCGGCGACACACTCTCGAACTGCGTGCCGAAGAAAAGGTTGCCAATGAAATCTACGTCGTAGTGGTTATCAAGCGAGCGCTCTACGGTATAGTTCTCATCGGCTGTCTTCTGGTTATACAGCAGCAGAATATTATTCTTCGGTGTGAGGAGCATGAAGTCCATCGGCACACAAGACAGCGGTACCAGCTCCACGTTCTCGGCACCCTCCAGGACCCGCTTGTCGTAGCTCTGGTTATAGGGGAGCGCACCGTGGCGCGTCTGATACGCCTCTGTATAGAAGTGGTACAGCCTGCTGTTGATGAACATCTTCAAATCCTGATTGCGAAGCACATCGCTGATATTCTCGCCCCAGTAGAAATCCTTCAATGCGTCCTCCGCATTCTCCTTGGTGAGAGATTCGTTGAAATAGTAGAGGTTCCCAAGGGACTCGGAGATATACACCTTCTTGTTCTCATTGGTGCCAGCAATATCGTTGTCGATGATCGTCTTAAAACCATTGAAGAATGACGCCGTCTTATCAAAGACAGTGCCGTCATGTTTGGCCGTGAACGCATTCATATACAGACGCTCGCCGAGCTTCTTAAGAATGTACGCACAGACCTGTACGACATACGGGACGTTTCTCAGTCCATCACCTTTAGTGATGTCGCTACCCCAGATTGACTGATAGATAGCGTTGGGGTCAATGGTCTCCACGCAGTTGCCGAAGAACGTCTCAAGCACTCGACCGTCGAAATTGACATCCGCATTGTGCTTCTTGTCCTTTTTGTAGTTACCGATCTCGAATGTGCCGCTCATCTCCGTCACCGTCTCACGGTAGCGGATACCCGTTCGTACCGAGCAGTGCTGGAGCAGCTTGTCCATGGCAAGCATGGGCTGCACGATCAGTTCCTTCCGATAGGTCTGATACGTCTTGGAGAGTTCCGCTGGGGTAAAGGTCACATCGCCTACTTTCAGTTTCGTATCTGCCATTTTTAAATGCCTTTTACAGAATCAGCAATGGCCCGTGCAGTCAAGGCTGGCTGCTGGTCTGCTGGATTCCCGTTAGTACCATCCTTCGGGGAAGAGCTTCCCTGAAGGTTCTTAATCTGCTCGTCCTTCTCGTCGAGTTCCTTGCGGGCTTTCGCCAGCTCGTCCTTTACAGTAGCCAGTTCCTTGGCTACTCCCGTAGCCTGCTGCGTGGCCTGTCCAGCTTGCTCCGCCTCCTCCTTGCTTCCCACAGAGGTCTCTGCGAGGGCCTCGTCGAGTTTCTGAGCCTGTTCCGCGCTAAGCGTGAGATTGCCATCGTCTGAGATAGTGATCCCAGAGACGCCAACCGCATTCGCAATGCGAGAAAGTGCTTCTTTACTCATTTCTTTTTTCTTGTTATTGACGTCCGTTAGGTGGAGCAGGTTCTTGACACCCTGCAGCGTCTTTTGCAGAAATGTCTGAGTTGGATTGCCATTGCCATCAGCCACGAGACTCATCGAAGAGGAGTCTTTGCTCTGATCAGGCAACGGCGGTATGCCTGCCTCCTCATATATATTATTGTTGATGCTGAAAAGATTGACAAACTGATTCGCATTTCGAACAGAGGCCTTCTCGTCCTCCTCGTCTTCTCGCAGTGAATCCACGAGACCAAAGTCAACGGCTTGCTGCGCTGTGAGCCAATTGCCCTTCTTCATCTGTTCGGCGCATTCCTCCTTAGTCTTTCCAGATTTATCTGCGTACATTTGCGCCAGTGCGTCGTCAAAGGTGTTCAGGTCATTCCGCTGCTTGGTCACGGTCTTGATGTATTCATCCAGCTGCTCCTTGTTCTGCTGGTCGTACTTAAGGATGAGCATCGATGTGTTGTGGATGAGGAAGAAGCTTCCCTTAACAATGTCGATGGTCTTGCATCCCAGCATTGCTATGGTGGAAATGCTCGCGTTCATTCCGAACGCATGCGCATGTACCTTGCCATGATCCTTGAACAGCTGGTTCATCTCCAGTCCATCCTTGACATATCCTCCCAATGAGCAGAACGCCACATGCACGTCTTTTCCGCGATTCAAGTTGAGCAGATATCGCAAATAGCCGGTGGACAGGCAGTCCCATCCTCCGATCATTCCTGATATGACTATATCGTATTGCATTTTGGTTGGGTTTGATTTCGAAAGCAAAGGTAATATATTTCTATTATCGCCAAAAACACCCTCTAAGGGACCATTTGCGGTACTGCATACGGCGTACTCCACGTGATCGTCACCTCATTCCATTGGTTTTCCGACGGTTTATCTGGGTAGTTTACTTGTATGCTGAAAACCGGGAATGGTCGTTTGTTTGTCCCTACAAGAAAGGAATGACCGTCCAGCGCCCTCAGTCTGTAAGCGTATTTCTTCCCGCTGTCAAGTTTCTGACAAGTAAAAAACTTGACAGTTGCCGTATATATGGACTCCTTGCTATCTAGTTTCTCGCTGATGACCAATGACGGATGTGGTCTGGTCGTCACCTTTTCCCAGATAATATCTTTAGGGATTCTTACTATAGACGGAGCCACTTTCACTAGTTTCTTCAAGTTGGCGCACTCTGTACGCTCAACCGAAATTATTAATTTTGTCGAACTTGCTGTCATTTCTATACCTTGCCCACCGTTCGCGCCGGAACAAAAACGCCCTCATGGTGGAAATGATTTCAATAAAAAAACTCACTTTTCTTATGCTATCCCCTTAGAACGTCTGCGAAGATCGACCCCATTCTTCAAATACGAGTTTCGCATACGCTGGAAGCGCATCTTCAGGGTGTAGTCATACTCAGTGTCTATCCCATTGTTCTCACACCACGCCCTGATACATTTGAGAAGGGTGCATCCACAGCGTGACATTTCGTTGAGCTCTAGCCACATTTGCATCTTGAACGTGTCCTCGATCACTTCTGTCAGTGCTGCGCACGCCGTTTTCGACATATAATTCCAGCATATTGTCTTGCGTTGCTTCGTCTCGGGTATTGAGACGGCTACGCAACCTTCACCCGGCTTCATCGGTACATAGTCCTTACCTTTCGGGTTCAGCGCCACGAATCGCCTGATGCAGGCGTTCTCCGCCGATCGGGCGGGGAATGTGACAGGATCTCCGAAATGGTAAGTAAGCCATTGCGCGAGAAAGGGTTTCACCTCCATGTAAAAGACCATCTTGCTCATCTCTTTTCAGATTTTTCTCCCACAAAGGTAGGAAAAATATCTCGTGTTTCCAAATTTATACGTAAAAACAGAACACTTTCTTTTCGCTTTTTTCACCTCATTCTTCTTTTTTGGGGTACGCCTTTCTTCTTGGTCTGATTTCGTCAGAAAAGTTTGCAACCGCGAAAATCTTGTTACCACATCTGTAATGTGTTGATTTTCAATGGTTACAATCTTCGTCATGTTCTGTTGCAAGTTTGTTGTCTACGCCCATTTTTTGCAACTGGCAAGCCTGGACGAGGCTTGGTAACAATCTATTTCATTTTTGCAACCACTTGTTACCCAAGTTTGTTACTTTTGCAACCGCAACCAATCTTCTTATATTCAATGGTTTAACTTCTTTTTCAAACATCGGTTACAAAGTTGCAAAGTTTTGGAACGAAAAAGATAGAGGGGTGGTGGGGAGAGCGAAAACGGCGATTGTTCTATTTCGGAACACTTTTGCAGGTGGCCACCAAACGAAACGGTGGCCCTGCTCACGCAGAACCACCGTTTCAAAAAAACAGAACTATGAAATCTTAGAGCGGTGCGTCAGAATCTTCGAACAACGACTGCTCCTTTGGTGTGTCGGGCGCTATATCCATCTCGTTGGCGGGCTTGCTTCTGACGTATATCATATCCTTAACCACCTTTTTCCCTGGGGCGACCTCCACCTTACGCTGGATGCGGCCCGATGAATTAAGTAGATCCTTGGGATTCATCTCCTCAATCCAAGGACAGAACTCACAGAAGGCCTTCATCTTCTTGGTGAAGCTCTGCATCGTGATCCTGTTGACGTTGGCATATCTCGCATAGTCTGAGAAGACGACATCACGTTCCAGATACTCATCAAGGTGTTCCCCTTCCATCGAGAAGTACCCATTGGCCCAATCCTCGAAGTTTGTCCCCATGTCGGCCTTATACTTCCGTCGGATGATATTCTCCATGGGGGGTTGTGGTTTCACGCCACTGTCCATCACGGACAGATAAAACTGGCAGCATTGCAGCCAGAAGTTGAGGTCTGCATTCCACTCCTCCTCCGTGTAGTCATAGGCGTAGAGTGTCTTTCCGAAATCATCGCGTATCGATCGGTTGTCGTAGTAATCATTCTCCTCCGTCTTTTGGTGATACCAGTCAGAGAAGACCATGTACAATGATCTCGCCTCCGAAGACGGATCAAAGTCTGTAGGAACGTAGTTCGTCGTAAAAGCCAGCTTCGGACTGTCGTCAAAGCCGATCGTGAACGAATGGTTGTTCTTCGGGTTTACCGTCATGTCGGACGTGATGTTATCATAAAATAGCCCGAGGTTGAGGTATCTGTCGCAGTCGTCCACGAGGAGGAGATCCGTGTCCTGTGTCACCTGGTCAAAGACGTGCGGATTATCCATCAGCTTAGGATTGCGTCCAGAGAGCTTGACAGTTTTCATCATGAACGACAGAACCCGGAAGAAGAAGCTCTTGCCACTACGTCCGTTGCACTCGTCGTTCTCTCCGATCTTGTTATCCATGGCCATAGGTGCCCATGCTCTGACAAAATCTTTGTAGCGATGGAGCATGTAGCCAAACGTGAATATCTTGTTGATAAGGTTCTGCTTTTGTTCCCATATCTCCAAGTCGCTGAGACCTTCTCCCGCTATGTCGAATGGGTGCGCCTCCAGGTATGCCTGTCTTTCCTCTTCTGGCCGCTCGTTGAAATTTATCTCCGTTTCCTTTCGCCAAAACAAACGGCTTGTATTGATTAGGTAGCCAAAGAAATGACTATCCACGTTATGTATGTCTATATCGTAATACGGCTTTCGTCCTTCCTCTTTAACCTCCTTGATCTTAAACATTGGGTCCATTTTCTTGAATTGATGTCCGATCACATTCTCCTTCCAGACGAAGTTGCTAAAGTGGTCAGAGTTTCGATCCCTGACCTTGAATCCATCGTCCCCGATCGCTACGGGCTTATGGACTTCCACGGTAGCGTTCGGGAAAAAGAAGAACTGTGATGTAGGTGTGAACGAAGTGAAGTCGAGTGTCACGCGGTCGAGGCTTTCCAGCGATGCGGGGAAAAGCTTGGAAGTTCCGAGAACGAGATTGACCACGGCCACCTCCTCATGCCTGTCCGTCACCCACGTCCTCACGAACTCTCTGATGTCTGTGACCTTGATTTGCTCCACGATGTTGCCATCGATATGAATAAATCGTGAGGTGTCAGAATTCTCGTCGCGCAGGATGAAATACCCGTTTAGCGTTAGGAAATTATAGAGATAGGCCGTATTGATCTCATACTTTGCCTTTCCCTTGTCTGTATAAAACACCTCCCAGAACCTGGCCGGGTATGCCAGATTCATCAGGTCCTTGAAATTTCTTTTTTCTGAGCGGATCTCCATCCAGTCCCGCAAGTCCTTGCGGGATTTGCCCCTATTGTCGTGATACGTCTGCAGCCATTTAGGTAGCCAAATTGTTCGGATATCAATATATGTAAGGGCGAGCTCCCTGCCCTTGCGGATTCCCGTCTCGTCAATGTCCGGTATGTTGTATAACACCTCGACGTATGTCATAATCTCTCTGTATTCCTCCGCGGAAAGTCGGTACGTCTCGGAATTGAACCAAAGCGGATGGAAGCCCATTGACCGGCAACACAACGAATCTCGCTCTCCCGAGCAGATAAATGCCTCGGGAAGCTTCTTGGTTCGATAAGGTTTGCAATCGTCGTGACAGCTATTCCATGCCCTTTCCTCTTCCTCGTTATATTGGCGATACGCCTCTTTCAGCTCAGAAAGTCCGTTGATGTAACGCTGTGGTTTTTTCCCAGCTGGCGTGTAAGAGAATCTAAACCCTTTATTACAATTAAGCGGCTCGTACACCTTGTAAAACTTTTCCTCCTCACCCTCACCGTTGGCTGGTTTTACAAGGCACTCGCGCATGAAGATAGGGTAGTGAGAATTGGAAGATTTAACCAAAACCTCTCGGTTCTTAACGGTCGTGATCCATTTCACAGAGTGCCAATGGAGGGCATCCGCATCTTCCTGTGTCACCCTAGGTCCAAGGATGCGCAGCTCATCCTCGGTAAACGCATCGTTGAGCTCGAAGGAGCGAGTCCCATCGGGCTCGTCCTGTCTGGCAGCTCTTTTCCTGATGTCCGGCTTGTTAACAGAGTGGTTCAGCTCGTCTGTTACGCCGAATTTAGCGGCCAGTTGGAGCAGGGCTTCGTTGAACTGATTCTGCCGCATCCCCTTGTAGTTCATATAGATGCTGATGGCATTCTCTCCGCGGCCTTCGCCTCCGAAGTCCGTTACTTGCCAGATACGGCCATATTTTTGCGAATCATACTGTCGAATGCTCGCGGACGGGGTTCGCTCGTCACGAATAGAGAAGTGCTTTTTCGCATTAACACAATCCTTCGCCTGCGGGTAACAGTCCAGGATGATGTCCAATCCACCGTGCGTCGCGTTGAGAATGTCTTCAGCTTTAATCATGATCTGTTTTTGATGCAAAAATAGGAATTGAAAATTTACATGGGAAATACATAGATTATTCTGAGTAATCCGTCAGGTCCAGTCTTGGTGACCTCCTAGCCAATACCCCATCCACCAACACGCCATCGTCTTCACCGAACGGTGTCTCTATCGATATGTCCGACACCGACACTTTCCATACTTCTGACGGCCAAAATGCTGATAATGGCAACGTATATGCATGGCCATGACCATCGTATAGTACCAGGTTGCCATTATCGGCATTTTGGCAACACAGAAACCAGTGAACTCTGCCACCTTTTCCTAATCTGACGTTCAGTTTCTCCAGACCCAGCTTGTCAATCTGGATTTCCATCTCTCTAACTTTCATACTATTCTTTTTTAGAAGATTGGCACGGTGCGGATGACATGTACTGGACGTAGACTCCTAACTGCACGCACCATTTACCGTTAATACAATTCCTCCCCTCGGGACAGTTCGCACAATGATGGCTCATAGAACCACACCCTTCGTTCTGACAACCCGGATGATGTCTCGGCAACTCTTCACCCCCAGCTTCTTTTTCGCACGGAGCAACTGAGTCTTGATGGTGCTCTGACTCTTGCCCAGTTGCTCTGCAATGTCATCAAGGCTGTGGCCATTGAGATAGAGCTTCGTGACCGTCCGTTCTCCATTTGACAAGTTCACCAGTGTTTTGGGCTTACAGATCACGCGCTCATCCTCGCATATCCCTCTAAGCGGGCATCTTACCTCCTCAAAGTGCAGAAGATCATGCTCGACATCATCGGATAGAAGGTCTTCTTCGCCGAAGTTGCATCTGACAAACCTGTCAACCATCTTGGTTACATTTTTTCGGTAGATGGTGGCCAGTCTCGCATAGCATTCTGGGAATCTGTCATGAATGAGGGCTGTCATCGGTTCTACGATGTCCTTCGTGAACTTGGTCAATCGCTTTTCTTCCTTCCCAGCAATTCGATACATGACCCGTCCGTCAGCGGTAACTCTAAATTCTACTTTTTCCATAGCTCGCCTTCTATTATTTCGCTAATTATAATGATTTCTGGTCGATGAAATTCCGAACGCCCTGCCAATCTATTGATGAGAGTGCTATACCCGAGATCACAATTCGCCACGAGGAATTGAAGAAAATTGCCCTTGTCTTTCTTAGACAACGACTTGTAGTAGTCCCGTATGGCTACAGGCGTCAGTTCCTTAAAAAAATCTTTGCTCATGTCGTTGTTTATTGCTAATTTTGCTGCAAAGATAAAAACAAAATTCATCATATCCAACTTTGAATGGAATTATTTTCCTACAAAAGGAGGATTTTAACAATTAGCTGATCGGTATGACTTACGACTTCACAATTATCAATTACGTTCGTCTGAAGGAACTTATCCAGCAGGCAGGGCTGTCTGACAGGGAGTTTTGCAAGCAATTATGGGGCGATGATACGCACACCACCATTCAGTATTTTATCGACAAACCTAATATAAGGGTTAATAGTCTTGTTCGAATCGCTGAAATACTCCATTGTTCGATGGATAAAATCTTTCAAAAGTCGGACATTAATGGGACAGTTCCAGCAATAGAGGGTGATAAAAACATTGTTAACAGCAACAACATCCGGATTGAGATTAATAGTTTAAAAGCTGAGAATCAAGCCCTCAAAATGGTGATAGATGAGAAGAATGAGCGTATTGCGGAGCTTAAAAAGCTTGCAGAACAGCTTGAAAGGCATCTGAATTATGTGTTAGCTCAGGAAGAAAGAAAAGTTTGAAGGAATACTTTTTGTATAAACCACAAAAATCAATGTCTTGACATACTGTTCCTGCCCCCGTACCCTCGCTCTTCACGCTCAATATCGCCGACCCAGCTTTCCGGGCGTTGATGGGGACGGTGGTGGAGCGCGCCCTCGTCTCCATCCCCTCCACCAGGCACAAGGCCGCTGGCCCCCTCCTCATCACTCATTGGGGTATGAGCGGGCCGGCAGTGCTCAAACTCTCCTCGCATGCAGCGCGCCATCTGCGTGAGAACGACTATAGGGACCGCGTGGCGGTCAACTGGGTGGACGAGACCAATCAGGCCCTCGTCGGCGACACCATCCGTCGCTTGGCCTCCGCCAATCCACAGAAGCAGTTGACCTCGCTGCGTCCCTATGGCCTCCCTGCCCGCCTTTGGGGCTATTTGCTTGCGAAAATAGGCCTCGCCCAGGACAAGAAGTGGGCGGAGATAGGCAAGAAGGGCCACCACCAACTGGTCTCTACGCTCACCAACGATCTCTACGAGGTGAACGGCAAGGGCAGTTTCAAGGACGAGTTTGTCACCTGTGGCGGCATTGCCCTGCGCCACCTCCATCCCCATACGCTGGAGAGTAAGGTCTGCCCCCATCTGTTCTTTGCCGGCGAGGTGTGTGATGTCGATGCTATCACGGGAGGCTTCAACCTCCAGGCCGCCTGGACGATGGGCCATGTCGTGGGGCGCCATATCGTGGACTGAGGCCACTGGGTCCTTTTGCAGGATGACCACACAAAAAGCGAGGCTGCGTCAAAATTTACATCTTGACGCAGCCTCTTGTCAGCTGGGAGAATCCTCCTAGACCTTGGTTAAGGCACTTGACTGTTTAGATAATCACTTTCTCGGTCTAGCCCTCACCCTTGTGGATGTACAATCCCTTCTTCGACGGCTTGCCATTGATCTTGACGCCGTTCATATCGTAGTATTCGTCCTGGCTGGCGGAAGTCTTCACGTCGTGGATGGCCGAAGAGACCGGGTGCGTGATCTTGATGCCGTCGAGCACCATGGAGTTGCCCTTTCCGTCGCCCTCATCGCGCACATAGCGCCAGGCCAGCTTCACGTCCTTGCCAGCATAGTCGGCGAGGTCGATGTCGAAGTATCTCACCTGCAGCCCACTGCCGTCGTAGATCTCCCGGTCCGTGAGCAGCGAGGTGACGTCCTCGTGCAGGTCCCAGATCTCTCCCCAGTTCTCACCGCCGTCGGTGGAGATCATCACCTTCATCGTGTTTACCAGGATGCGTTCGTCGTAGGCCAGCTTGTACCAGTCAAACTTGTCGCAGTCATAGACAGAGATATAGTCGGCCTGGAGGATAAACTGCAGCGTCTCCTTGTCTTTGAGCGAGATGACGGGCGAGATCAGCCATTCGTCCTGTGCGGCCGGGCCCAGTCCGAAGGTCTCGTTGGTGTAGCCGAAGTGGATGAAGGCCTCGCACATGCCGTCGGGCGTGAAATCCTGGTACATGTTGGTGCTCTCATAGCAGAACCATGTGTTGTTGACATTGTGCTTCAGCATATCCTCCGTGGGGATGTTCGCCTCGGTGTTGATCTCCGTCCAGTCATCCGGTATCCAGTTGATGCCGAAGCTCTGCTGCCATCCCTCGAATCCCTCATAGTAGGTCGTCTCGATATCGTCCTCCACCTTCTGCGCCTTCAGCACGGGCGTAGCGCTTTTCAAGGTCTCGCCATGGGGTTTCACCAGTCTCTTGAATATTCTGCCCTGCTGGTCTTTCAGAACCTGCATTTCGTGGTCTGCGGGGAGGGTCTTGCTTTCAAGTACAGTCTGTGCGGAAGCCGCGGAAGTAGCCGCGAGGGCTAAGCCGAGAAGTAAATGTTTTTTCATAAACACTGATTTTTTAAATGTAACATTTTTATAGGTGTACCCGAGGACGTTCATCCATTCGGTACGATCTTTCACGTCCGTCTCCGTTTGAAAGGGACGTTGCAAAAGTAAGCACCATTTCTCATTCTGCCAAACCCATGTATTCCAAATTCATGAATTTGGAACAGAAACCCAGCAATCACCAGTATATATGGGATTTTCCTTGTTTTTCCCTCTTCTTTGTTCCGTATTTTTGTGGATGCGTCCTCTGTCCTGCGAGAGACCTCGCCTGGTCTCTCCAAGGGCTGGGACTATAGTCTTGACTGCTTGCTGACCACTAATCTCCTCTTCGCAATTTCTTCTTGCCACGAAGTGGCCAGAAAGGGAAAGAGAAGAGTAGAAAAGAAAATAGGTGTAAAAATGTTTCGGATAGTCGTGAGTAGTATGAGTTGAAGATACTGAAGTTCATAGCCCAAGGTAAGGCCTATTAGTGTTTAGACTTATCCACATGTTGTCTTGCTATGAATGAATTCTTGCCACGATTTAGCTGCTTTTTTGAGGCAGGGGAGAGGAGGAAAACTGGGCTAGTCGTAAAATCATAATAACATTCTAGCATTAGCACTGATGGCAAGAGAGGAAATGATAGGGATAGGTGGATTGGAAGGAAGAAAAGAGACCGCTGCGCCCCCCTTGCCAAAGCCATGTCGGATGGGTCAAAAAATGAAGTTAACTTCATAGCCCTATGAACTTAACTTCGTAGCCCGATGAAGTTAACTTCGTAGGCCGATGAAGTTAAGTCCTTCAAAGTGGCATAAAAAAAGGATCCCCCCGCGTCACACGGAGAGACCCTCATGGCTTTGGCGGGCGAGACCAGGTGACTGCCTGACACACCCTTGCGCTTTGTTATCCTTTACATTCTTTTACCTCTTGTGGTAGTACGGGCATAGCGCCGTTTTGTGTGCATACATACGCACTCACCTCGACAGCGAGTCGGTGGGCTTCGGCCACGCTCTTACCGTATAGGATCGCAGCGCAGAAGGAACCCGTGAATGAGTCGCCAGCGCCCACGGTGTCGGCAACCTTCACCTTCGGGGTGGGCTGGTAGGACATGGTGCCGCGCGTAAAGACATAGCTGCCGTTGATGCTGCAGGTGAGCACGAGCATGTCGAGGTTGTACTTGCCGAGGATGAGCCAGCATTTGTTTTCGATATCAAGCCCCGGGTAGCCAAACATGCGGCCGATGAGCACCAGTTCCTCGTCGTTAATCTTCAGGACGTTGCAGCGCTTGATGCTGGCGCGGATGGCCTCTTTGGTGTAGAAGTTCTGTCGTAGGTTGATGTCGAAGATTTTCATGCAGTCCTTGGGTGTAGCGTCGAGGAAACTATATATCGTGTTGCGGCTCACCACGTTGCGCTGAGCCAGCGATCCCCAGCAGACGGCACGCGTCTTTCGGGCTACGGCCTCGATGTCCTTGTTGAAGGGAATGTTGTCCCAGGCCACGTTCTCCTTGATGTCGTAGGTCGGTACGCCGCCAGCGTCGAGTGTCACCTGCACCGTACCCGTGGGGTAGGGCACGCGCGGCATACAGTAGGCCAGTTTCTTGGCCTCCAGCTGTTCGATGGTCTCCTCGGCCAGCTTGTCCTCGCCAAGCGCACTCACGGCGATGGCGTTGAGGCCGAACTGTCCAGCGTGGAAAGCGAAGTTGGCAGGAGCGCCACCCAGTTTTTTGCCGTCGGGAAGGATGTCCCAGAGAGCCTCGCCGAGGCCCACTACGTATTTCTCGTTCGTTGTCATAATTTGATAGGTATTTATAGTTGATAGTGATTTGTTTTCTTTACTGTTGCTTGACGCGCGGGATGTAGCTGAGCAGGTAGGCCACGCCCACGGCCATCACGACGGCTGCCGCGGTCTGCGGGTGTTGCAGGCCGGAAGTCTTGGCAGCGTCGCTGGCCAGACCCATCAGCAGCGGGAAGACCGTGCCGCCGAAGAGGCCCATGATCATCAGTCCGCTCACCTCGTTCTTCTTCTCGGGAGCCGAGATCATGGCCTGGGAGAAGACGATAGAGAAGACGTTGCTATTGCCGTAGCCCACCAGTGCAATCGAGGCCCAGAGCGCCCATTGCTCCGTGGCGAACACGAAGCCCGCCATGGCCACGCCCATCATCAGGACGATGATGGTGAAGAAGGCGCGGATGTTGATTCGGCGCATGAGGATGGATCCCGTGAGGCAGCCGAGGGTGCGGAAGGCGAAGTAGATGCTCGTAGCGTACTCAAACTGGCTGAGCGTGTCGCCCGGGGTGCCCAGGCGCTCCAGGAGAATCTTCGGTGCCACGGCGTTGGTGCCTACATCAATGCCCACATGACACATGATGGCTACGAAGGAAAGCAGGACGACGGGCGCGCCGAGCATCCGCACGCTGGCCAGTACGCCCGAGGTCTGGTCCTGGGCGGGTTCCTCCTCGATGGGGGTCATGCCGAGCCACAGCGTGGCGGCCATGCCGATGAGGAAGAAGAACAGGAAGAGGATACGCCAGCTCAGGCCGAAGGTCGGCGCCGTGGTCGTGGCGCCCCATGCCGCGATGAGCGGGGCGATAAACGAGGCGATGGCTTTGACAAACTGACCGAAGGTGAGCGTGGAGGCAAGGTGGCCCTTGACCAGGATCGTCACGAGCGGATTGAGAGAGGTCTGCATGATGGCGTTGCCGATGCCCAGCAGCGAGAAGGAGATGTACATCAGCCAGAGCTGGCTCTCCTTGGTCGGCATGAAACTGTCGAAAAGGGGAAGAAATACGGCCAGCGTCGTGACGATGATGGAGAGGAGCACCGTCTTCTTACGGCCGATCTTATTCATCAGCATGCCCGTGGGCACGGAGAAGATGAGAAACCAGAAGAATACGAGCGAGGGGAAGAAATTGGCAGCTGAGTCGCTGAGGCCGAAGTCTTCCTGCATGTTGTTTGACACAGCGCCGACGAGATCGACGAAGCCCATCGTGAAGAAAGTGATCATCACCGGGACGAGTGTCATCTTGGAAGAAGTGTTGTTGCTCATTGGCTGATACGTTTTTGTTGTCATTGGGAATAGTATAGTTACGAATTGTGCTGCAAAGGTAGAGATATTCTCGCCAGGGGGATATCAATCATGTTTCGCAGGATAGTAAAAACCGAACCGCGCAACATTTTTGCTACAAATGTAACATGCCGGACAGGCCTGGCGCCAGGCAGCCCGCGGGGACGTCGATGCTACTTTTCGTTCATTGAATAATAAAAATGTTGCATGTAACAAAAGTGAATACCGATGAACGGAATTTTAACCCCTGATGGCGTCGATCTTCGTAACTTTGCAGCCGTAAACAATAACTGAACCGTTATGCAACATTTCAACACAGCAAAACTTGGCGCCTTGGCTCTTGCCTCCATTATGGCAACCGCGGCCAGCGCGCAGAATGAAGGAAAGCGGACGGACCACTCCAAGGAGGAGGGCGACCGCAACGTGATGCTCAACGCGGCCAGCGCCAACGGCCCGCGCGAGATCCAGATCGGACTCCCCTCCGCCGACGTCAACGTGCTGGAGAACGGACTCCCCGTTACCTATGCCACCAATCCCCACACCGTCAACGCCACGTGGCGCTCGGATGCCAGCCTCTCCCATGTCGGACTGCTGAAGATCTCAGAGACGGCTATCACCACTGGCAACATCGGCTATGCCGTCAACTCGCAGACGCAGCTCGGACAGAAGGGATTTCAGGGTACGTTCAACTACAAGACCAACCACTTTGGCCTGCAGGAGATGTCGCTCAACATGAATGGATCGCTCAACAAGGATCTCTTCTACAGTGCAAGCATGTACCAGGACTTCGACCCAGGTACCTTCAAGGTGCGCTCCTCGCAGTATCAGGACCGCACGCAGATCTACAAGCTGGCCCTCACCCAGCGCTACGCGGCAGGAAGGGGCGAGCTGACGGCAATGTACAAGTATGCCAACTCCCACCCCGTCTACAACTACGCCATGCAGTCGGCTCCATTCATCTATGTCGGTGACGGCAGCGTGAAGGAGTTTGGCGACTTCAAGCTCGGAACGACTTCCTATCTCCCCGTCGATGCCAACATCACCTATCGTGATATGCGCACTGGCACGCTGCGGCAGACCTCGCTCTATGACTACTGCGGCAACCGATCTTCGGAGTTCTCGCTCCTGAACAACTTCCGTTTCGACAACGGGCTCAACTGGAAGACGGCCTTCCGCTTCGACCACGCCCGGGGTGCTTTGGTCTACCAAACCCCGATGCAGCTCATCGACCTCCAGGCCGATGGTGCAGCCGCCAACTACCAGTACATGCAGCAAGACGCCATGGGACAGCCGCAGCGCTACGGCGGACGCTACGTCCAGACGCGTATGTCGTGTCTCAATGCAGGTACCATCAACGAGATGCTCCTCACCTCGGAACTCTCAAAGACCTTCCGCACCTCCACGCTGCGCATCGGCGTGAACGAGTGGTACTACCACATCGACTACTGCTCCAACACGACAATGTACGACCAAAGCGTGCCCGAGGACGGATCCTACGCCGTGCGCCTCTGGGACGCCAGCAAGCGCCAGAGCATCTTTTATGACTTTAACAAGAACGCCTCGGAGTACTACCAGGGACACGAGAACAAACTGGCCTTCTACTTCACACACGACTGGGACATCACGCCGCAGCTCAATGCCTACTACGGCGCGCGCATCGAGTGGCAGCGACTGAAGGGCGAGAACGCCGCGGTCAAGAACGCGGCCGGCGAATATGTGGGACGCTTTGCCGACTACTACCTCGGCACCACCGCTCCCGACGGTACGCTGATCGCACCGACGCAGATGGCATACAACTGGGTGAACTACGACTTCACGGCAGCGCTGACCTACAAGCTGACGAAGAATTTCGGATTCACGGGCGACTTCACCTATATCGTGCAGCACCCCACGATCTCGACCTTCGCGCCCGCCACGATGCCCAACACGGGCAGAATCAGCGTGCCTCTGGGACGCGCAGGTATCTACTACAACAACCCGTGGCTGAGTCTCACCTCTCTCTTCTCATACATTTCAAAGACCAACAACAACTCTACGCTCAACCTTCAGCATGACGGAGAAATCAAGGCTGCTCCGTTGACCTATGACATTCAGACGTGGGGCTGGACCACCGACGTGGTCGCACACCCCTTCAAAGGATTCGACTTCCACTTCCTATTCACTTACCAGAAACCGACCTACAAGAAGTATGAGACCAGCGTGAAGTTTGCAAGCGGCTACGAGGGAAAGATCAACGCAACGGGAAATATCGTGGCAGAGGTGCCGCAGGTGCTCATCGAGCTCGACCCCAGCTACATGATCACGCCGGAACTGAAGCTCTGGGCTTCCTTCCGCTACTTCTCCAAAACCTACGCCAACATCAACGAGGCCTACTACTTCAACGGCCACTGGGAGACCTTCGGTGGTGTCAACTGGCAGGCCAGCAAGCGCTTGTCGCTCGGATGCACCGTGGTCAACTTCCTCAACCAGACGGGTGCCAAGGGTAGCATTGCTGGTGCGGAGCTCATCACCAAAGACGAGGCCAAGGGCATCAACAACCAGCTCATGACGGGCTCCTACCTCCGCCCGTTCACCGTGGAGTTCTCGGCCACACTGAAATTCTAACCAAATGTTTCACGACTAAAATCATAAGACAATGAAGATCAAGTATCTGCTTTCGGCAGGAGCACTCGTGGCCCTCTCGGCCACGGCACAGACCCTGCAGACCACACAGAAGGGCGACACCACGATCATCAAGGTGGAGAACCCGACGAAGTATCTCATCCTCCCCATAGAGGAGGAGCGTCCCGAGGCCCAGCTGCAGCTCTATAGCGGCAAGGCCACGGACACCTGGATGGACGTCCGACTGGCCGTGGGCAAGACCGACTACTGCGTGCCCTTCGCCCTCACACAGGGCAAAGAGGCAGTGGTGAAGATCGTAGGACTGCCGAAAGACGCCGTGGCACTGAAGGAGATGAAACTATCGGACACCTTCGACACGACCAATACGGACTACTACCGCCCCGTCTATCACCACACGCCGCTCTACGGATGGATGAACGACGCCAACGGACTCACCTACAAGGATGGGGAGTATCATCTCTACTTCCAGTACAACCCCTACGGATCGAAGTGGGGCAATATGCACTGGGGCCACTCCGTGAGCCGCGACCTCGTACACTGGGATCATCTCGACCCCGCCATCGCCCGCGACCCGATGGGACACATCTTCTCGGGAAGCACCATCGTCGATACGCGCAACTCGGCAGGATTCGGCAAGAATGCAATCATCGCCTACTACACTTCCCACAGCATGAGAAACGGCAAGCAGGTGCAGGTGCAGTGTATGGCTTACAGCAAGGACAACGGACGCACCTTCATCAAGTATAAGGGCAACCCCGTGGTGACTCCGTTCGACGGACTGGAGAACTTCCGCGACCCGAAGATCTTCTGGTATGAGCCCACGAAGTCGTGGTACATGATCGTGTCGGCCGACAAGAATATGCGCTTCTATCAGTCGAAGAATCTCAAGAAGTGGACCTATGTGAGCCAGTGGGGCGAGGGCTTCGGAGCTCAGCCCAACCAGTTTGAGTGTCCCGACTTCTTCCCGCTGGCCGTCGATGGCGACCCAGCCAACAAGAAGTATGTCATGATCGTCAACGTCAACCCGGGTTTCGTCTTTGGCGGTTCGGCCACGGAGTATTTCGTCGGAGAGTTTGACGGCAAGGAGTTCAAGTGCGACTCCAAACCCACCACCGTGAAATGGCTCGACTGGGGCAAGGACCACTACGCCACCGTCACCTTCTCCAACCTCGGAGACCGCATCGTGGCCGTGCCATGGATGAGCAACTGGCAGTATGCCAATGTCACTCCGATCCATCAGTATCGTGGCGCCAACGCGCTGCCGCGCGAACTTAAGTTGTTCTCCAACCATGGCGAGACCTATGTCTCGGCCAATGTCGTGGAGGAGGCCCGCGCCCTGCGCAAGGAGACCAAGCAGTTGGGCAACGTGGCCGTGGACAACGCCAACCCCTATGTTCAGCGCAACCTCTTCGAGGGTAGCGACGGAGCCTTCGAGCTGGAGGCCGACGTGACGCCGAAGGAGGCCGATGTGGTCGGGATCGTGCTCTACAACGACAAGGAGGAGCGCACGGTCCTCTATCTCGACCTCAAGAAGAAGCGCGTCGTCATGGACCGCTCGGAGAGCGGACTCACCGACTTTGGTCGGCTGGCCGAGCGCCACGATATCGAGAAGCGTGCCGAGGCAGCTGGCGAGATGAAGGGAAAACTGTCGCAGGACCTTGTCGTCAACTACAAGAACGACTTCGCCCTTGGCACATGGGCTCCGCTCGCACTCTGCGACGACGACCACTCTGCTGGCAATGGCTGCTGTGCTGAGGCCCCCGTGGCAGCACAGGGTTGCAAGACTTACCATCTGGATGTCTTTGTCGATAAATGCTCCGTCGAGCTCTTTGTAGATGGCGGACGCATCGCCATGACCAACCTGGTGTTCCCCACCGTGCCCTACAACCACGTGAAGGTCTATTCTGAGGGTGGCAAGGCAGAGGTGAAAAACCTTACGGCCTATCGTCTGGGCCTGTAAGGGGTATGTGTCCCCGTCGCATGGGGATGTCTCAATGAAAGAGAGAGAAAAGGCTGGTGGGCTATCCTAAGGCCATGGCAGACCGCTCAGCCGTCTTCTGATAATGGAGGGTGTGTCAAAACTCCCAATATAAATAAAAAAAACTCGTTGTACGTTCTTGT
>OFMH01000043.1_pt1 | contig 89403 bp, 80 predicted proteins | sample 1541761 | NCBI WGS metagenome assembly OFMH01 (sample SAMN04209249, study PRJEB22552) | human gut metagenome | biome: gut; material: feces | host: Homo sapiens | place: USA: Oklahoma
AACTCGCGACATTCAGCTTGGAAGGCTGACGCTCTACCAACTGAGCTATTCCCGCAGACAAGATTTATATTATCATATTTTCTTTATCTTGTCAATTATTTTTTTCTATTAATTGCTATTTTCTGTAACAATCTCTTTAAGAGCTTTTATAGCATAATCAACCTCTTCATCTGTATTGAAGAAACCAAATGAAAATCTAACTCCACCATTTTCTCCATTTCCAATAGCTTCATGAATTTTAGGAGCACAATGTAAACCTCCTCTAACTAAAATTCCATACTCCTCATCTAAATATGCTGCTAAATCTCCTGAATCTATCCCCTTTATATTTAAAGTTACTACTGGTCCTCTATTATCACTACCATAAACTTCAATTTCTGGAATCTTTTTCAGTTCTATTAAAAATCTCTGTTTCAATCTATCTTCATGCTCTCTAATATTTTCAATCCCTACTTTTTGAATAAACTCTATCCCAACTCCTAAACTTACTATTGCTAATGTGTTAAGTGTTCCAGCTTCTAACCCTTCTGGCATTACCAATGGTTGTCTTTCCAACTTGGAAAAACTCCCTGTTCCTCCTTCAATTATTGGAATAAAATCAATACCCTCTCTTATATAGATTCCTCCACTTCCTTGCAATCCATAAAGAGATTTATGCCCTGTAAAACATAAAATATCTATTCCATCTCTCTCTACATCTATATCCAAATATCCTGCACTTTGAGAAGCATCAACTATTAACATAACTCCCTTTTCTCTAGTTACCTTACCTATCTTTTCTATATCAACTATTGTCCCTGTAACATTGGAAATATGATTAACAACTACTGCTATAGTATCTTCCTTTATAGACTCTATTATTTTTTCTATTGAAATCTCTCCATTTTTTTCTGGATAGATTAATTCTAACTCTATCTCTCCACTATCTCTCTTTGAAAAAAGTGGTCTTAAAGATGAGTTGTGTTCCAATGCTGTTGTAATCACATGACCTTTTTTATTGATACAACTTTTTATTGCAAAGTTTAAAGCATAGGTTGAGTTTTGAGTAAAAGCTATCCTCAAAGGATCTTTTATATTAAATAGATTAGCTACCTTCTCTCTAACTTTAAAAATCTCTTTAGAGGCCTCTACAGCCATTCTATGCCCTCCTCTCCCAGGATTGGCACCATATATCCTCATCGCCTTCTCAGATGCTTTATACACCTCTTCTGGCTTTGGAAAAGAGGTTGCTGAATTATCAAAATATATTATCTTTTTTTCTATTTTAATCATCTCCAAAATCTATTTTATTATATTATATAATAATTTTCCTAAAAAGGAAAAAGAATATCTTTCTAGTATAATATATCAAAATGGTATATTATAAAATATGAGGAAGGAGGAAGTTTGATAAATTCAAATATTTATCATACAAAAAGCTTATGAAGAAAATTATAATTGTAGGTGGAGTTGCTGCTGGTATGAGTGCTGCTTCTAAAGCAAAAAGATTAAATAAAGAGTTAAATATAACTGTATATGAAAAGACAGATATGATCTCTTGGGGAAGTTGTGGACTTCCATACTATGTTGGAGATTTCTATCAAAACTCTGAAAGAATGATAGCTAAACCTCTTGAACAATTTAACAAAGAGGGAATAAATGTAAAAATGAAACATGAGGTTATTGGAATAGATCCAGCAAAAAGAGAGATTACAATAAAAGATCTAAATTCTGGTGAGATTTTCAATGATTCATATGATGAGATAATAATTGCTACTGGTGCTTCTGCTATTAAACCTCCTATTAAAAATATAGATTTACAAAATATCTTTACTTTAAAAGAATTTAGTGATGGTATAGAATTAAAAAAAGCTATATTAAAAGCTGAAAATAGAGAAATAGTTATTATTGGTGCTGGTTATATTGGACTTGAAGCAGTAGAAGCTGCTACTCATTTAAGAAAAAAAGTTAGAGTTATACAACTGAGTGAAAGAGTTTTACCAGAAAGCTTTGATAAAGAGATTACAGATATTATGGAGAAAGAGTTATCTTCTCATAAAGATGTTATTTTAAATTTAAATGAAACTGTAACTGAATTTGAAGGTAAAGATGGAAAAGTAGCTTCTGTTATTACAAACAAGGGAAAATATAGTGCTGATATTGTAATTTTAGCTACTGGAGTAAGACCTAATACTAAGTTCTTAGAAAACACTGGAATAGAAACTTTAAGAAACGGAGCTATAGTTATTGATAGCAGAGGAAAAAGCAATATTGATGGTATCTATGCTGCTGGAGATTGTGCTTCTGTTTACCATAAAGTTAAAAAAGAAAATGTATATATCCCACTTGCTACAAACTCAAATAAAATAGGTAGAGTTGTAGGAGAACATCTAGCTGGAATAGATAAAGAGTTTAAAGGTACTCTTGGTTCTGCTGCTATTAAAGTTTTAAATCTTGAAGCTGGTAGAACTGGTATATCTGAAGAGGAAGCTAAAAAGATGGGAATAAACTATAAAACTGTATTTATTGAGGATAAAAACCAAACTTCTTACTATCCTGGACAAGAGGATATATTTATCAAGATAATATATGATGTTGATTCTAGAGTTTTACTTGGTGGACAGATAATAGGTAAAAAAGGAGCTGTTCTAAGAGTGGATGTTTTAGCAGCTGCTATTGATAAAGAGATGACTGTTGATGAACTAGCATACTTAGACCTATGCTATGCACCACCATTCTCTTTAACTTGGGATCCGCTTAATGTTGTTGGTAATTTAGCTAAATAGATTAAAAGGGCTGTTTATCACAGCCCTTTTACTATCTTATTAGATTTTTGCAAAATGTTCAATTATATTATAAACGTGATCTGTTGCTCTTCTATAATAGTTTAAAATATCCATATATCCAGTACTTAATTTTGCTGGAATAGTTTCATCGTTTTGTGCTTCTTTATCAAAATGTCCATGTCTTGCCTCTTTATAAAGATTTTTTATAGCTGTATACTTTGAAATAGAAAGCATAAATAGATCTCTATCCTTTGTTTTATAAGCTTTGTTAATATCATCAAAGAAGTCAAACACCATATGATTTAACTTTTGAAGAGTTTCTTTTCTCTCTTGTGTAAGCTCTAAATCATCTTTTTTCAATCTCATTAAACTATTAGAAACTCTTTTTAGATAGTCACTTATTGTTTCATATTCATCACAAGTTATAAGATTTCCACGAGTTTCCTCTACATATGAAGCTTCTAATCCTTTGTTTAAAATTGTAAAGTTAGCATCTGAAACCTCTTTTTCATATAAGTCTAACTTTTCCTCTATTGCATCTATCTCTTCATTGTAAGCCTCTAATTTACTAGGATTGTAATAAACTTCCTCAAGCTTAAAGAATATCTCTTTTATATTTGCTGCCATTGTTAAAACTTCTGTTCTTGTTTGATCTATAACAACATTTGGAAGAGTTACCATTAATGAACTAAGTTTTGTTACTCTTATAACTCCATTATCATCATCTTTAACTATTGTACATAGGAACTTAGCAAGATATCCAATAAATGGAATAAATAAAATTACATTTATCACATTAAACATAGTATGTGCTGTTGCTATTGCAGTAGCCATATTTGCTGTTGAGTCAGAAAAATGAGCTAGAATACTAAGATATGGTCTAAATATAACAGTTGCCCACATTACCCCTACAATATTTATAAGAGTATGTGCATAAGCTGCTCTTTTAGCATTTGAACTTGCACCTAATGAAGCTAGTAAGGCTGTAACAGTTGTTCCTACATTTTCTCCTAATACAAGAGCTACTGCTGTTGGATAGTCAATAAGTCCTTGTGTTGCAAGTGTTATTGTAATCCCCAATGTAGCTGCTGAAGATTGAACAACCCCTGTTAAAAGAGCTCCTACCATAGCTACTTTTACTACTCCAAAGAAAGAATCTGCCTTAAAAGAGTGGAATAAATTAATAAATTCAGGAAGAGTTCTAAGTGGACTAAGCCCTTTACTCATAAGTTCCAATCCTAAGAATATAAATCCAAATCCCATTACTGTCAATGCTCTTGTTCTGCTCTTCTCTCCCTTTACAAACATAAAGGCTATTGCAGCAAACCCAACAATAGGAAGCCCATATTTACCGATATTAAGAGCTAATAACCATCCTGTAATTGTTGTCCCTATATTTGCTCCCAATATTACTCCAAGCCCTTGTTGTAGTGTTAAAAGTGAAGCATTGATAAATCCAATTGTCATAACTGTACTTACTGATGATGATTGAGCTAATCCAGTTACAAAAATTCCCATTAAAATAGCCATTATTCTATTAGTAGTTAAAGCTGCTAATATCTTTTTTAATTTATCCCCTGCTATTTTTTGCATTCCAGAAGACATATTTTCCATTCCATAAAGGAATAATCCTAGTCCTCCTACAACTTTAAACAAAACGTCTAAATACATTCATTTCCTCCTAGATAAATTAATATTTTGTTAAAACTTTGTAAATGTTATGTTAAATCTATGTAAAAAAAATTTCAAAAATATCATACCATATTTTCTATAATTCTTCAATTATAGTATTTTTTATTTTTTCATAAAATATTTTGTATCAGTTTTCAGGTACAAAATATTTTACAATTTTTTCAATTATGATATAATTAAGGATGTAGTTATTTTTCGTAGCTAAAAATAATATAAAAACTGGATTATTGGAGGTAAAAAAAGATTGAAAAAAGACATTAAAATTGAGAACATCAATAAAAGCTATGACGGAGTACAAGTTTTAAAAAACATCAATTTAACTATACAAGATGGAGAGTTTTTTTCTATCTTGGGACCCTCTGGATGTGGTAAAACTACTCTTTTAAGAATGATAGCTGGATTTATTGAACCGGATAGTGGAGCTATATATTTAGGAGATGAAAATCTTACTTCTCTTCCACCTAATAAGAGAAATGTAAATACTATATTTCAAAAATATGCACTATTCCCTCATTTAACTGTCTATGAGAATGTTGCTTTCCCTTTGAGAATAAGAAAAGTAGATGAAGCAACAATAGATACAGAAGTTAAAAAATTTGTAAAGATGGTTGGACTAAGTGAACACATTAATAAAATGCCTAACCAACTTTCTGGAGGACAACAACAGAGAGTTTCAATTGCTAGAGCTTTGATAAATAAACCTGGTGTTCTTCTTCTAGATGAGCCACTATCTGCTCTAGATGCTAAACTTAGACAAAATCTTTTAATAGAATTAGATAATATACATGAAGAAGTAGGAATAACATTTATCTTTATTACACACGATCAACAAGAAGCTCTTTCTATTTCAGATAGAATAGCTATTATGAACGAAGGAAAAGTTCTACAAGTTGGTACTCCTGCTGAAGTTTATGAAGCTCCTGCTGATGCTTTTGTTGCTGATTTTATAGGAGAAAACAACTTCTTTGAAGGAGAGGTTATAGAGGTTAAAGATAAAGAATATGCTGTTCTTAAAAATGATAAATTAGGAGAACTAATATTTGAAACTGACAAACCTGTAAAAGTTGGAGATTTTGTACAAGTTTCAATTAGACCTGAAAAGATAAAACTTTCTAAAACTTTACCTAAAAAACCTCATGAAAACTATAATATTTTAAAAGTTTATGTAGATGAGGTTATCTATTCTGGATTCCAAAGTAAATACTTTGTTTGGTTAAATGGAGATAAAAATATTCCATTTAAAGTTTTTAAACAACATGCTGTTTACTTTGATGATAATGATGAAGGAGCTATCTGGTGGGATGAAGATGCTTACATATCTTGGGATGCTGATGATAGCTTTGTAGTAGAGGTGAAAGGAATTGAAAAAAGATAAGCTTGGAAGATTATACACATTGCCAATAACTCTTTGGCTACTACTATTTTTTCTTATTCCTATGCTGATTGTAATGGGATATGCTTTCCTAAAAAAAGGAACTTATGGTGGAGTAGAGATGGTATTTTCTTTAGCTAGTTTCTCTGTCTTCACTGATAAGATATTTATTGCTATTTTAATGAAAACAATCTATATATCTGTTCTAGTTACTATATTTACTGTATTTTTATCTGTACCTACAGCATATTATATAGCTAGATCAAAATATAAAAAGGAGCTTTTATTTCTTGTAATAGTTCCCTTTTGGACAAACTTCTTAATTAGAATATATGCTTGGATAGCAGTTTTAGGAAACAACGGATTCTTAAACTCTATTCTTTTAAGATTTGGTATAATTGATGAACCTTTACAATTTTTATATAATACAAGTGCTGTAGTACTTATTTCAGTATATACAAGCTTACCATTTGCTATTTTACCTCTATATGCAGTTATTGAAAAATTTGATTTTTCTCTTATTGAAGCTGCTAGAGATTTAGGAGCTACAAATGGGCAAGCATTCTTTAAAATCTTTATTCCTAATATTAAACCTGGAATAATAACTGCTGTACTATTTACTTTTATCCCTAACTTAGGTTCATATGCTGTACCTAAATTAGTTGGTGGAACTCAAGCAACAATGCTTGGAAATATTATTGCTCAACATCTAACTGTAACTAGAAACTGGCCATTGGCTTCAACTATTTCAGGAGCTCTAATACTTGTCACTTCTATTGCCATTGTTATCTTTATGAAGATTAGCAATAGAAAAATAAAAATTACTGATGAAAAGGGAGCTGATGACAATGAATAAAAGAAGAACTTCATTATTTTTCTTTCTGCTTTCTATGTTGTTTTTCTATATTCCTTTAGTTATATTGATTGTTTACTCATTTAATGATGGTAAATCTATGGTATGGAAAGAGTTTTCATTTAGATGGTATAAAGATCTATTTATGTATTCAGATAATATTTGGAAAGCATTTAGGTTTAGTATTCTAATAGCTATTTTATCTGGTATTATCTCAACTTTAATAGGTACATTGGGAGCTATCGGACTTCAATGGTATGATTTTAAAGGAAAGAAAGCTTTACAAGTTCTTACTTATGTTCCTTTAGTTATACCTGAAATTATCTTAGGGGTTTCTCTACTTATACTTTTTGCAACTATTAAATTTGAACTTGGACTTACAACAATATTTATTGCTCATACAACTTTCAATATTCCTTTTGTGTTGTTTATTATTCTTTCAAGGCTTGAGGAATTTGATTACTCAATTGTTGAAGCTGCCTATGACTTAGGAGCAACAGAGATGCAAACTCTTTTAAAAGTTGTAATACCTGCTATTTTACCAGGGATTATATCAGGATTTTTAATAGCTGTAACTCTATCATTTGATGATTTTGTTACAACATTCTTTGTAGCTGGACCAGGGTCTTCTACTCTTCCACTACGTATTTATTCTATGATTAGACTAGGAGTTTCACCAGTAGTTAATGCTCTATCTGTACTACTTATTGGAATATCAATTATTTTAACTCTTTCAACTAAGAGTTTACAGAAATATCTAATCAAATAATTAGCTTGTAATTTGTATTATAAGTATAGTATAATGGTATTAAACTAAATTGATAACATTCTAGATGGGAGGATAAATAACCTATGAAAAAACTGATAAAACTTTTATTAATAGTAGCTATTCTTATTACTACTGTTTCATGTTCTAGTTTAAGAAAGATGCTAGGAGCTCAAAATGTTGCTAAATACAATGATATTAGAGCTACATTTGTAACAACACAAGGAGAGATCAACTTTTATCTATATCCAGAGGCTGCTCCTGTAACAGTTGCTAACTTTATCAACTTAGCTCAAAGAGGATATTATGACAACACAAAAATACATCGTGCTGTAGAAAACTTTGTTGTTCAAGGAGGAGATCCTACAGGTACTGGTACTGGAGGACCTGGTTACTTTGTTCCTGATGAGATTACTAACTGGTTAGATTTCTTCCAACAAGGAATGCTTGCAATGGCTAATGCTGGACCTGGAACAAATGGTTCACAATTCTTTATGACTTTATACCCAGCTGAGTTCTTAAATGGACAATATACAATTTTTGGTGAATATATAAGTGATTCTGATTTTGAAAAAATTAGAAAAATGGAGATTGGTGATGTAATTAAAGAGATTAAATTTAGTGGAGATATAGATCTTATTCTTTCATTAAACAAAGATCAAGTTGATCAATGGAATGCTATTCTTGATAGAGAGTATCCTAATTTAAGACAATATCCTGTAAAAGATATATCTGAATATGGAGATGCAGTTCTTAAATATAGAGAGGAATTAACTAATATCTATACAAGAAAAAATCAAGAAGCTGAAGAGGAAAAAGAGTATTTCATGCCTAGATTTATTAGAGCAACTGAAAGAAAGATAAAAGAGTTAAGAGCTGAAGATTAGTATAAAAAAGGTAATGTAATTTGATATCAAATTACATTACCTTTTTTCTTTACAGTTAATATTATAAATAAAAAGTTGTTAAAAACTAATAACAACCTATTAGTATCTAACAACTTTTATTCTACAAAGAAGCATATCTACTTTTCTCAATATAATGCTTATCTTTTCCCATAATAAACAACACTGTCTTTCCCTTGATATAATCTATAACATCCTTAGAAATAGTAGTAGGAATAGCTGGGCACCCTTCACTTCTGCCTAAAAAACCATATTTTTCAATAAAACTAGGCTCTGCATAATCTGCTCCATGCACAACAATAGCTCTTCTATAAGCATTTGAATTAAACCCTTCCTCTAACCCTTGCAATCTTAAAGAGTAACCATATTTTCCTTCATAAGCATCTCCAGTAATATAGAACCCTAAAGAGCTCATATAGGAGTTTCTATTATTTGAAAAATTTAGTGGAACTGTCAAACCAGAATTTTTCCCATGTGTTACATATGTACTATAATCTATCTTCTTTTTATTCAGATCAATTACAAAAAATCTTTTCTCATTAGATGGTTTAGTAAAGTCTATTATAGTAAGGAGTCCCTCTCTCTTATCAGGAATTTTCTCATAACCTTTATATGCTTTTTGAAAAGTATCATATTCCATTTTATTTTCCAATTTTAACTGTAAATAGATATCATGTATATATTTATCCCTGCTTATATTCACACTATTAGTAGCAAAAACCAAATTAGATATAAAAAACAAAAGAAGCAAAACTTTTTTTACCATTCTCACCTGTCCTCCTATTATTTTTTAATAAACTTTATATTGAAATTATATTTTTTTTCAGCTAAAATGTCAATAATAATAAGAGTATAGGAGGAATAATATGTACCTAAAAAGTTTAAAAGTTGAAAACTGGCAGTGTATTGAATATACTAAACCTATCTTTGAAAATCTTATGCTATTTATTGGTCCTACTAACAATGGAAAATCAAGTATTATTTCAGCTATTATGTTTTTCCTTGGTTATCGTAATTTAAGAACAAAGGATATTAGAAATTTAGATCTTCCTTTAGAGTTAGAAGGGACTTTCCAAAACTTTTCACAAGCTAATTATAAAAATTTAAAAGATTTTATATATAAGAAAGAGTTAACACTTAAAATTCAAAAATTTCCCAATTATGATGTTCAATACAAGATAAAAATAAATAGAGATTGGAAAATTATTACTGAAGAAACTTACAGAGAGATACTCTCACATATTCCAATTTTATATATACCACCATTTCAAGATAAAAAACAGATTAACTTTTTAGTTAATTCACTTTTTGAAATTTTAAAGAGAAGAAATATAAGCGAAGATTTAATGGTTAATTCATTAAAAGAACTTGCTAACACTCTTCAAAATGATTATGTTAGTAAGGGATTGTATAGAAATCTTCTATTTGAAATTTTTAGAAGTATATCTGAAGAATCACAAAAGAGAAATCATAGTATTATAGGAAATACCATTGTATTTTTTGAAGAACCAGAACTTTATCTACACCCACAAGCTGAAAAAGAGCTATACAATGCCTTTATTCAATTGAGCAACCTTGGTGCTCAACTATATATCTCTACTCACTCTAGTAACTTTATCAGCTTAAAACACTATAAATCTATCTGTATTATGAGAAAGTATAAGGAGTTTGGTAGCAAAGCTTTTCAATTTAAGGGGAGACTTTTCTCTGGTGACGAGGTTAAATATTTCAATATGAATTACTGGATAAATCCTGATCGAAGCGAACTTTTCTTTGCTAAGAAAGTAATTTTAGTTGAGGGACAAACAGATAAGATTGTTCTAGGATATTTAGCTAAAAAACTGGGAATTTATAAGTATAATTACTCTATCTTAGAATGTGGTAGTAAAAGTATTATTCCACAATTTATCAAGCTTTTAAATGCTTTTAAAATTCCATATATTGCTATCTATGACAAGGATAACCACTATTGGAGAACTGATATTGAAATAGAAAATTCTAATGATAAAAATCGTTCTATTCAAAGAGCAATTAATTTTAAATTTGGTGATTTTATTGAGTTTGAAAATGATATTGAAGAGGAACTATACAATGAAAAACGTGAAAGAAAAAACTATAAAAATAAACCTTTCTATGCTTTAAAAACAGTAAGCGAAGAGGATTATATAATTCCAGCACGTTTAAAAGAGAAGATTGAAAAAATTTATAAATAATTTTACTATTTTTATAACTACACTTATTATCTAATTATTATTTAAAATTTAGGATAAAAGCGTAGTTTTTTTATAATAAAAATTATTTCTGATTATTCTAATTTAGACAAAAATATTATATAATATTATGTTGATATATCTAGTAGATTTTAATAAATTTTATGGGGGAATAATGAAAAAAATTGTTATTATGATTTTGGCACTAAGTTTGATTAGTTGTGGGAAAGAAGCACAAAAAACTGTTGAGAAAAAAGAGACAATTAAATTGGTAAAAAGTATTGAACTAAAAGAGACAACTATTGATTATGTAAAAGATTACAATGGTGAATTAAAACCTAAAAATGAAGTCTCTATTATCACTCCAACTGGTGGAGATGTAAAAAAGATATATTTTAAAAATGGTGACAAAATTAAAAAGGGAGATCTTATCTTAGAATTAAGTGATGCCTCTACTGAATCTGCTTATTATGAAGCTGAAGGAAAGCTTTTAAAAGCTAGATCTAGCTACTCTACTGACAGTATAGCCTTTAATAAATATAAAAAACTTTATGCTAAAGAGTTAGTTTCTGAAGATGAGTATCTAAATGCTAAAAATAATTTTGAAAATAGCAAAGGGGAATTAAAAATAGCTGAAGCTAACTATATCAAAGCTAAAGATAACTTTGATAGATTAAAAGTTATAGCTAAAATTGATGGAATTATTACTGATTTAGATCTAAAGGAATTTGAAAAAACTTCTCCAAATCAAAAATTGCTAACTGTTATAGATAATAGCATTATGGAATTGACAATAGCTGTTTCTGGAAAGGATTTAGAAAATAGCAAAATAGGTGATAAAGCTGATATCTTTGTTGAAGAGATAGAAAAAAATTTAACAGGAACAATTAGTGAGATAAATCTTAGCTCAAATAGCAACACAAAAAAATATTCTGTAAAACTAACTGTTGAAAATAGTGAAAATAACCTATTAAAAGGGCTATATGCAAAGGTTAAACTTCAACATGGAGTTATAAAAGGGTTGTTTGTGCCTAGCCAATCTATTATGATAAAAGATCTTTATTCATACATTGTAGTTACTAGAGATAACATAGCTACAATATATAAAGTTACTCCTAAACTTACTATTGGAGATAAACAACTAATTGAATTTCCAGATCATAAGGCTGGAGATAAGTTAGTAGTAGAGGGACAATATCTATTAAACAACAATGATAAAGTAAGGGAGAACTAAGATGAAATCAATTCCAGAATTTTCAATAAGAAAACCAGCTACAACGATTATGTTTATAATCTCTATGATATTTTTCGGTTTTTTAGGATTGAGAAAGATGCCAATAGAGATGTTGCCAAATATAAATAAACCTACTGTTCGTATTAGAATAAAGTGGGATGGAGCTACTCCTGATGATGTTGATAAGATGATCACTCGTAAAATTGAGGATGTTTTACCAAATGTTGAAGGGATTGTTGAGTATAGTTCAGAATCTTCTGCTGAAACTTCTCTGATTTTTATTAAATTTAAATATGGAACAGATGTTGAAACTAAGATAACTTTAATTCAAAATGAGTTAAATCAAATTAGAAACAAGTTCCCTGATGATATGGATGAACCTTCAATTAGAAAAAGCTCCTCTTCAGATGTTCCAGCTTTGACATTTACTCTCTATGGTGGAGATAAAATGGAGATGAGAAGTTATGCTGAAAATAATCTAAAGCCTATGCTTGAACGTCTTGAAGGTGTATCTGAGATAAATGTCTATGGAGGACAGGAACAGGAAGTAGCTATTGAGATTGATCCTGATAAATTAGAAAACTACAATCTAAGTATAGTTGATGTTTACAATAAGATGAAAAGTGCTAGTGCAAATCTTCCTGGAGGAATATTAAGAGAGGGAGAGAAAGAGTATCTTGTTAAAATTGAAGCTGAAATTGAAACAGCTGATGAGATAAGAGAGATTATTTTGAGCAACAAAGATGGACATCTTTTAAAATTAAAGGATGTGGCTAGTATAAAAGTTGCTCCTAAAGATATTAAATCTATATATAGAAAAAATGGGGAAGATAGTATTGTTGTTATCATCTCAAAAACAGATAGTGGAAATGCTGTTTCAATAGTAAATAACTCTAAAAAACTTTTAGAGAGAAATAGAGGTTCACTACCTTTAAATACAAAATTAAACTATGAATTTGATTCTTCAATAACCATTAATAACTCTATAAATAATGTTAAAAGTAGTGGTATTCAAGGGTTGGTTTTAGCATCTGCAATACTTTTTGTATTCTTAAAAAGCATCTCTGCAACTATTATAATTGCAGTAGCTATTCCAATATCTATTATCTTTACATTTTTCCTATTAAATATGCAGGGAATAAGTATAAACTTAATCTCATTAATGGGATTGTCTCTAGGTATAGGAATGTTAGTTGATAACTCAGTTGTAGTTGTAGATAATATCTTCAGACATATGACAGAGCTTGGAAAAAATAAGATACAAGCTGCTAAAGATGGAGCAGAGGAGATGGCTCTTCCTGTATTAGCATCAACTATGACTACTGTTGCTGCTTTCTTGCCACTTGTTTTCCAAGAGGGATTGGCTAAAGAGCAATTTAATAACTTGTGTTATGCTATCTCTTACTCTCTACTAGCATCCTTGATTATCTCGTTAACTTTTGTTCCAATGATAGCTAGTAAGATAATGGACCAAAAGAAAAATCTAAATGCTGAAGGTAAGATTATGACTACTTTTAGAAAGATCTATGTAAATAGCTTAAAGTGGTCAATTAGAAGAAGAGGAATAGTCTTATTAATTTTATTTGCTCTTTTCAGTGGTTCACTTTATGTAGCCTCAAAATTAGGAGGAAGATTCACTCCTACAATTGATGAGGGAAGATATGCTGTTGTTGCTAAACTTCCATCTGGTTCAGATGTAAATAAAGGGGATAGAATAGGAAAGATACTTGAAGAGAAAGTTAAAGATCTACCTTTTGTTGTAGACTACACTGTTTCAGCTAATGGAACAAGTTCAATTTTAAATATCAATGCAGGTTTAAAAACTTCAAGAGAAGAGAGCATGTCTGATATTTTGAAAAAGCTTAGAGAAACTTTTGTTGAAATTCCTGATATGGAGTTAACAATTGCCCCAGGTTATAGATTTGGTACTAGGGGACTTTATGATTTAGAGTTTGAACTTTACTCTGATAATGAGGCTCAACTTCAAATAATCTCTGAACAATTAAAAGAGCAGATTAAAAAAATAGATGGTATCTATGATGTTACCTCTTCCTTTGAAGGTGGTAAACCTGAAGGAAAATTCTATATCAATAGAGAAAAAGCTGAGTACTATGGTCTTGATGTTAAAGATATTGCTACAATGATTCAAACACAAATTTTAGGGGGAACTCCTATAAAGATAAATAGTGACAACAGTGAAATTGATGTTACTTTAAAACTTCAAAAGAAATATAGAGAGTCAACTGGATTGATTTTAGACTCAAGAATCACTTTAAAATCTGGAGAAAATATTAGAATATCTGATGTAGCAGAGTTTAGAGCTGAAGAGGGACCATCTAAAATAGAAAAGAAAGATAAGAAAAAGAAGATTGTAATATATGCTAATATGAAAGATGAGCTTGACTTGAAAACTGCTCAAGAATTGGTTATTCAAACTCTTGAAGATATGGGTTACCCAGAGGGAATAACTTATGGTACTGGTGGAAAGAGTGCTGACATGGCTGAAATGAGTGAACAGCTACAATATACATTTATGATAGCAGTATTCCTAATATACTTTATTTTAGTTTGGCAGTTTGAATCTTTTATAATGCCTTTTGTTATAATTCTTTCAATTCCACTATCTACAACAGGAGCTTTCTATGCTCTTTACCTAGCTGGACTTAGTATAGATGCTATGGTTTCAGTAGGTTTTGTAATGCTAGCTGGGATAGTTGTAAACAATGCTATTGTTTTAATTGACTTTATCAACTTTAGAAGAGAAGTTGGAGATAATATGAACAAGGCTCTTATTACAGCAGGTAAAACAAGATTGAGACCTATTCTTATGACAACATTAACTACTGTTCTTGGTATGTTACCTTTAATGTTTAGTAATGGTGAGGGATCTGAAATCTATAAGGGAATGTCCTTTGTAGTTGTATTTGGACTTTCAGCTGCTACACTATTAACACTTATAGTTATACCTATATTCTATTACTTTATAGATGATTTTGTAAAATGGTGTAAAAAAGCAAAAAAAGTTATTTTAAATAAAAAATAAATATCATTGGAGGATTTATGGAAGGTTACTTAACTATAGGAGAGATATCAAAATTTACTGGTGTTCCTATTTCTACATTGAGATATTATGATAGTGAAGGTATAATCTCTCCAATTTATAAAGATACAAAAAGTAATTATAGATATTATTCTGAAATGCAAATTCCTGTATTAAGAATAATCTTCTACTTAAAAAGGCTTGGATTTTCAAATGACTCTATAAAGAGCCATTTGAAAACTCTAAACTACTCTCACACTTTAGATTTGATCTCTCAATTAATTTTTGATACTAAAGAGGAGATTAAAAAGCTACAAAAACTTCATAAAGAGCTTGTCAAAAATAGTGAGCAAATTAAAAATCTTATCTCTATTGAGGAGAAAATCAACTCTTTTTTTATTGAGGAATCTGAAAAAATAAAAGCTATATATGTTACAATAGCTGAAAGTAATGATGAGGAAAAATTTATAAAAGCAGCTTTTAAAAAACTTTCTCTCTATACTTTAAATACAGAAAAAGAGTTGCTTCCCATTGGAGTTTGTGCTCTTACTATTCCACAAGAAAATATAGAAAATAAAAGTTATAGAGAGACTAAGTTATTGTATATGAAAGATATTAAAGAGTTTACTGAAAATATAACTCTTCCAAAAAGAAAATATGCTTGTATGTATTGTAAGGGAAGTCTATTAAATAAAAAAGAGAATATTGATAAGCTTCTTACTTGGATAGAAGATAATAAACTTACTAAAAGTGAAGGGGATATATTGTTGCATTTCCTTGCTGGTCCTGGTTTTATTAAAGATCCTAAAGAGATAATGTATATTATAAAAGTTCCAATAGATTAATTGAAAGAGAGAGGGGCATTGACTCCCTCTCTTTTTATTAACTATTCTGCTAAATCTGAACAACAGATATTTTTATCTGAATCTATCTCTACCATTATACAATGCCCAGCAAAGTAATCTGGATAACAATAGAAATAAACTTCCATACTTATTTTATCTTCATCAAAAACAACATTTATGCTTTCTGGATACAAACTTTTTAAAAATTTTTCTCTCTCTAAAGGTAGATAAACTTTTTCATTATCCTCTACAAGATAACATGTTTTCCCCTCTTCATCAACTGGTATCCCACTACTAGCCCATTTTTCAGCAAGAGAGATAATCCCACTTTCTAAAAGTTTCTCCTCTAATTTTTCTCTATTTTCCTCTAACCATTTTAAGTTCTCTTTTATCTCTTCTAATCTTTCATCTAATTCTAACTCATCTTCAGAAATTATACTTAGAGCAACTTTATCTCTGTTAAAGATACTAAATAGAGTTTCATAGCTATCCTCTGTATCAAAGAAATCCTCAACTTTTAAAGTATCAAAAGTTTTCTTATCCTCATAAATATCAAATTTCATATTCAACTTTCTTAAAAAGAAAAGTGTCCAAATATCATTTGGTGCTAAAGAGTACGAGTTTTTAAAATATTCTAAAGCTTTCTCTTTATCATCTAAATAATAGTAATTATACCCCATTCTATAATACCAAAGAGGATCATTTTTCCCTTGCTCCTCAACTGAAAGCAACACATCTATTGCCTCTTGATATTTCCCTTGTCCATTTAATGCTCTTGATAAATATGTTTCTACCTCATAATCTCTTTTATTGGCAGATAGAGTTTTAATCTTTTCTACAATTTTATTATACTCACCATTTTCAATAAATTTATCAAATTTTTCAAATAATATTCTACTCATATACTCTCCTTAATATATACTTATTATAATATTTAATTTTTTATTGTAACATCTTTTATAGAAATCTAAAAGCCCCTCATAACAGAATACAATCTCATCAAAAACGTCTTCAGCCACAGCTTTTTTCCATCTATTTGGATAGATTTTAGCTTTATCATACTCTTCAAGATTTTGCTCCTTTACAAGAGAATCTATATCTACTTTTTCTAAAGCCTCTATTATCTCTGGCAACTCACTATATTTTGTAACCTTTAAAATCTCTTTAATACTATTGGTATTAGCTAATTTTTCTCTTCCCATAATAGCTTCACTTAATCTATTCTCTTTTATTGGATTAAAAGCTGATTTTTTAGTAAGAAAGAAATGAAGAGCATCCCACATCTCATCAACATCACAAATATCACAATTTTCATTTTCTGAAAGCTCCTCTATCTCATCTATTATCTCATCACAATCCATTTTTTTCATACTTTTTAAAATATTATCATCTACAGCCATATATTGTGCTAGCATTTTCTCTTCTCCTTTTTGTCCATTTTCTTTAATTTTATCATAACTATTATTAATAATCTATTAGCTATCTTAAAAAATCTATTCTTTTGTGCTAATATATTAAATATAAAATTTTAATTAAGGGGGAGTAAAAATGGATTTAAGTTTTTTATTAGATGATATTGTAAAAAATAGAAGAGCTCTTCATCAGATACCTGAAACTGCTCTTGAAGAGTTTAAAACTAAAGAGTATCTTAAAAATTACTTAATCTCAATAGGATTAGAGCCTCAAGAGATTGTTGAAACTGGATTATTTGTTTACATTGAGGGAAAGGATAAAGAGAATTGTATCGCTTTTAGAAGTGATATTGATGCTCTAAATATAAAAGAGGAAACAGGAGCAGAGTTTGAATCAAAACATGTTGGTAAGATGCATGCTTGTGGACATGATGGACATATGACTACTCTACTTGCCTTTGCTAAATATCTTACAACTATACAACCACTTGATAAAAGTGTCCTTCTTATTTTCCAACCTGCTGAAGAATCTCCAGGTAGAGCAAAGGATATTGTTGAAACTGGACTATTGAAAAAATACAATGTTAAAGCTATCTATGGAATGCACCTTTTCCCTGAACTTCCTGAAGGAACAGTAGCAAGTAAAGAGGGACCATTTTTTGCTCAAGCAGCTTTAATGACTACAACTATTACAGGAAAAAGTGGACATGGAGCTATGCCACACAAAACAATAGATCCTCTAATGGCATTTACTAAAATTGTAGATGGATATCAAACTATTGTTTCAAGAAACCTTTCTCCATTCGATCCTGGAGTTGTAACTATTGGTAAATTCTGTGGTGGTTCTGCTCAAAATATAATTGCTGATACAGTTAATTTCTGGGGAACTATAAGAACTTTTAAAGAGGAAAATACTGAATTTATTATTGAAAGAATAAAAGAGATTCATAGAGGAGTTGAGCTTTCTTATAGAGTTAAAATTGATGAAAAGATAGATATTGTATATCCACCTGTGATAAATGATAAGGAGCTTTATAAAAAATTTGTCGATACTATGAAGGATATGAACTATGTTGAACATGAAGCTTTAACTATTTCTGAGGATTTTGCTTACTATCAAAAAGAGGTTCCAGGGGTATTTATGCTTTTAGGAACTAGAAGTGAAGAAAAAGGATTTATTCACCCTCTTCACAGTTGCCACTTTAATTTTGATGAAAAGGTACTTTTAAAAGGGGTAGAAGCTTTTGCTAGAATTTTAGAAAGTTATAACAACTAACACTTGATGTTAGGAGAAATTAATTTTTGATTAAATATATAAATACTTTATTAATAAAAAGAGAGTAACAGTTTAAAAGCTACTCTCTTTTCTATTTTACTCATTTGTTATCTCAATAAAAGTTTCAATCTTTGCACCAATAAATCTGATAATCTCTTTTAACTCTTGTGGACTTGTTTCAAAACCTTGGTTAAATAGATCTGAGTTTCTTCCTCTTAACTTTAGAATATCAAGAATAGTCGTTGTCAGTTTCTCAGCTTTTTCTGTCTTTAAAACAAAAGCCAACTCATATTGATCTGAATACTCTTTAGAGAAAAGTTTAAATATCTTATCTATTGTCAATTTTTTCTCATAGATAATTTTACAAACCCAACTATCTATCTCTTTTTTCTGAGCCTCTAATTTATCCTTTTTAGCATAGTAAATATAGATACACTCTTTTTTCTCAATCTCTTTATCTTTACTTGAATTTAATTCCACTCTCTCTAACTCTTGATCCTCTATTATCTTCTTATAGAATCCCTCTAATGGTTTCTCAAGTATCCCTTTTTTTCTTAAACTTTCAAGTCCGTTTTTTACTGCACTAACTAAACTTGTTTTTGTTTGATTAGCACCACCATTGCTTATATGATACTCTCTTACAAGTTCAATTATATCCTCTCTCTTTTTCAACTCATTACTTTTTAATAGCTTAGGAATAAAAGTTTCAACCATTTTTGCATTTAAAATTACACCAGCATACTCATATGTAGTATTCATCTTTCTCACCCTGATATTTTAATATAGATCTTTATTTTTGCAACTATCTATCATGTTGCTTGTATCTTCTTTTTCAATAGATATAATCTCTATCTCTGAATTTTTTTGTTTTTTTACATAAAGTTTATCATAGAAGAATAAACAGATAAATGAGATTACTAAAGCTCCAAAACTAGCTCCTATACTTTGATACTCTGAAGCTCCTAGTTTACTTGCAACAAGATATCCTAAAATCATTGCTACTGCTGGAAAAACATAAGCTATTGATGCTGCCTTTATAACTTTTCCTGCTGATATCTCAAAAGTAACTGTATCTCCTATCTCTGCTTTTTTATCTGTTACAAATTCAAAGTCCTTACCATATTTTCCCTCTCCACTGCAACCACTACAATGAGAACAAGCTGTATCCTTATATAGCTTTACAAGAATTTTATCTCCATTTATTGCCTTTACAATTCCTTTGTTAACCACTTTTTTCACCTCTATAATATTAAAAGTTTTATGCTTATTTTTAGATTATACCATAAAAAAAAACTTTAAAAAAGCTAAAGGTATATTTCTTGAAAACTATTTTTCTCTATGATACAATATAAAATAGTCTATAAGTAAATTAATGAAGAGGTATGAAGTGAAAAAGTTACTTTGTTTTCTAAAATTTAGATATATCTATATTTATTTTCTTTTATATATAGTAGCAGATTATTTTTTTAAAGGTAAAGTAAGCAAACTAGGTGTTTTTAGTTTTATTAACTCTTATTTTGGGATAGTAGTTTTTCCTTTAATTATAATACTTCTTTTTTCTATACTATTCCCCTTTATAAATAACAAAACTAAGAAGATGTTGTTAAGTGTAAGATTATACTGTTTTTTTCTCTTATCTCTAAGTTGTATTTTACTATATTTAATGTATGCTTTAAAACTTCCATTTGCTGAAATAGTAGCAGATGATGAGATTATAGAGAGATTTCTCCAACTTTCCCTTTATAAATATAAAATCGGTTTAGTAGCAACTTATGGTTTCTATCTGCTACTTACAAATGTGATGTTTAAATATATCTATATTGGATTAGGAGTTATTATTTTCTGTACAACTTTTTTAATTGTTGCCAAGGCAATTAATAGAGGAATTTCAAAGATGTATCACGACTATAAAGAGAGAAAGAGAATAGCTAGAGAAGAGCAACTTATTAGGGAACAGATTGCTATTAAAGAAGCTCTTGAAAAACGTGAAGCAATGATGAAAGAGAAATTAGAACAGGAAAAGGAAAATAAGATTAAAGAGAGAGTGGAAGAGGTCTTATTAAATAAAGAGCTTATTTTAGATAATTCTACAACTGAAGATGAAAATATTCCTGAAGAGGAAGAAGATAAAAAAGTTCCAAAAAGTTTAAATCCTAATAAAAATTTATCTCAAGAAAAGATAGAAAATAGAAATAATCCACCTGAAAACTCTGAAAGATTTAATGATAATTTTAATCTTTTTACTATCAATGATAACTCTAAAGAAAAAGATAAAAATGGAAATATATTAGATGAAAATATTAAAAATGATGGGATAGATAAAATCAATGAGAGAGAACTTTTAAAAATAATAAAAGAGAAGGAAGGAGTAAAAAATGATACTAGCATCAAAATCTCCAAGGAGAAAAGAGATTCTTGAAGATATGGGATTTAATTTAAAAATAGAGGGTGCTGAAATTGAAGAGATAAGTTATGAAAAAGAGCTTACTCTAAAAATTATGGATATTGCTAGAAAAAAAACTTTCTCTATTGCTGAAAAATATCCAACTGAATATGTTGTTGGAGCTGACACAATAGTTGAAGTAGATGGTGAGATAATTGGAAAACCTAAAAATAAAGAGGAAGCATTTAAAACATTGAAACTTCTTTCAGGTAGAAAGCACAATGTAATCACTGCTTATAGTTTTATAAATATCTCTAAAAATATAGATATTACAAATTATAATATTAGTGAAGTTTTCTTTAGGGAACTAGATGAAAATATGATAAAATGGTATATAGAAACTGGTGAGCCTATGGACAAGGCAGGTTCTTATGGAATACAAGGAAAAGGTGCTGCTTTTGTTCAAAAAATAAATGGTGATTTCTTTAGTGTTATGGGATTTCCTATTGGAGATTTTATAGAAAAAATCAGTGAAATCGGAATTAGTTTAAAAGATATTAAAAATATTTAACTATAATATTTAATTAACTTAGAGGTGAAGAATGAAAAAGTATTTTAATAAATTTTTAGGTTTTTTCTCTGAAGATTTAGGAATTGATTTAGGGACATCAAATACTTTAATCTGTGTTAAGGACAAGGGAATAATTTTAAATGAACCTTCTGTTGTTGCTATTAACACTAAAACAAAAGATATTTTTGAAGTTGGAGAAAGAGCTAAACTGATGATAGGGAGAACTCCTAACAATCTAGATACTATCAGACCATTAAAAAATGGGGTAATTGCTGATTATGAGATAACAGAAAAAATGTTGGGTTCTTTCTATAAAAGAGTAAACCATAGCAAATTTTTATCTAGTCCGAGAGTTATTATCTGTGTTCCTGCTGGAGTTACTCAAGTTGAAAAGAGAGCTGTTATAGAGGTTACAAGAGAGGCTGGAGCAAGAGAGGCATATTTAGTTGAAGAACCTATGGCTGCTGCTATTGGAATAGGATTAAATATATTTGAACCTGAAGGAAATATGATTGTTGATATTGGTGGAGGAACTGCTGAACTTGCTGTTATATCTCTAGGGGGTATAGTTAAAACTTCCTCTTTTAGAGTAGCTGGAGATAGATTTGATGCTACAATTATCGACTATATTAGACAAAAGCATAACCTTTTAATAGGAGAAAAAACTGCTGAAGATATTAAAAAACATATTGGAGCAGTTATGGAGTTAGAGGAAGATTTATCTATTGATATCAGTGGTAGAAATGCTTTAAATGGATTGCCTAAAGATGTAAAAATTTACTCTTCTGAAATTGTTGAAGCTCTTGGAGAACTATTACAACAAATTATTGAAGAGATCAAAGTTATTCTTGAAAAAACACCACCTGAATTATCATCAGATATTAAGAGAAGAGGAATCTATGTAACTGGTGGAGGTGCTCTTCTAAGAGGAATAGATAAAAAGATATCAGAAAGTTTAAATCTAAATGTTACAATTGCTGAGGATCCTTTAAACTCTGTTATCAATGGTATTCAAACTTTACTACAAAACTTTGATACTTACAGTAAAGTTTTAATCTCTCCTGAAATAGATTATTAATTTTTAAAGAAAGAAGGCTTTATATGAAAAGATTGTTTTTGATTTTTCTTATGTGTTATACCTTTTCATATAGTAACTATCTCATTAGCAATAGTGAGATAGTTCTTTTTTATGATAAAACTACAAATAATATCCACTATATTAAGGGAGATATTTTCCAACCAGTTAATATCTCTAAAATAGAGGGGAAAATTATCCTTGATGGTGATAAGATTCTATCTTTAAAAGATTATCCAGTTGAAGCTAAAATTGTTCCTGAAACAAATATTCTTCAACTTTTCTATAAAGTTAATGGAAATGATATTATAGTAACTATTTTCCCATCTATGATTGAAAAAAACAGATTATTTTTCAGTGTGGATCTAGGAAAAATTCCTAATAATAAAACAGTAGATTTTGCTTTTCATATAGTTCCACAGAGAGATAATGATTTTGTAGAATATATTAGAGAGACAAATTCTTTTAATTATAGTGATAATATCTCTTTTAAATCTGAAAACTATGGTGGTAGAACATTTATTGCTAGAGACAGTGTTATTGAGAATTTTTTATTAGAAGAGGTAAATGAAAAAACTAAAAAATATCAAGATGATAATCTCTACTATATTATAAATGATATTAAGGAAGATAAACCTATCCTTTTCTCCTTTGAGTTCTATGATGAATTTAAAGATAACAGATATATTACTCCAAATATGGTAGCTAATCAGGAATTAGATTATTGGTTAAAAAAACAATTAGCCTCTAAAGAAAATAACAGATATAATAAGGTAACTAAAGAGGTTTTAAAAAATTTAGATTTTGTAACCTCAAGAGCTGTTATTCCTGATTCAATCTCATATAATGATAGTAGAGAGAACTTAACAAATAAAATTCAGCTCTTCTATATTTTAAGTAAGTTTAAATCTAATTTTGATGATAGTAAGATTTTTGCAGATATTAACTTAAAGAAAAGTGAAACTGAAAGTGCTGAATACTATACTTATGTTTTTAATTATATGAAAGATAATGGAGAAAAGTTTGATCCGAAATATTTTAATTGGAAGATCAGACCTGAAGTTCTATCTATGGTTGACTCTATTGAGGATAGTGGAGAGATTTTAGATGGAAGAGATAATATTTTTAACTACTATACTCAATATAATTTGATAGATATTATCTCTAATTTAGATGATTTTCAAGAGGATAGAGAGTATATTTTAGAAAGAAAAAATTTATTATATGATTTTATTTTAAAAAATTATGTTACAAGAGATGGCTTAAAAACAAGAAGAGGAAATGAAAAGAGTAATCATAAAAACATTGCATATATAGGTTTTCTTCCTAAAGATCAACAAAAGAAAATCCTTTTATCTGATTATAAAAAATATTATAATAAAGAGATTGGAATATTAAAAGAAAAATCTGAAAAGAAAGTTGATATAAAATATAATCTTGAATTTATTATTAAGCTATATGAAAACAATTTAAAAGATCAGGGAGATAATCTTTTAAATAATATTGAAAAGATTATCTTAAATAATAACTGCTATATAACTCCTAAAATAGATTTAAAGGGAGATAATTATCCAGCAATATATGGAGAGATGATATACTTATATCTTACAGCAATAGAGTTTAGGGAGAATTAAAAATGAGTATTCAAAATAAGATAGAGGCTATTCTTCTACTTGGGGGAGATGAGATAAAGATAAAAGATCTTTGTAAATTTTTCTCTCTTTCAATAGATGAGATTATGCCAATAATTGATGAGTTAAAAAGAGCTAGAAAAGATAGTGGAATAAATATAGAGATCAATGGTGATTTAGTTTATTTAGTAACTAATCCTATATATGGAGAGGTTGTCAATGAGTTTTTTGAACATGAAGCTAAACCTAAAAAACTTTCCGGTGCATCACTGGAAACACTATCAATTATAGCTTATAGACAACCGATTACTAAAAGTGAAATAGAAGCTATTAGAGGAGTTTCAGTAGATAGAATTATACAAAACCTAGAGGAGAAAAAATTTGTAAGAGTTTGTGGAAAAAAAGAGGGAACTGGCAGAGCTAATCTCTATGAAGTTACAGAAAAATTCTTAACATATATAGGTTTATCTTCTATTACTGAACTACCAAACTATATTGATATAAAAGGGAGAATTGAAGAAAATGGAAGAGATGAGGATAAATAAGTATCTAGCCTCAATTGGAATAGCTTCAAGAAGAGAGATTGACAGATTGATTGATGAGGGAGCTATTAAAGTAAATGGAGAAAAGGCAACAGCTGGTATAAAAGTTTCAGATAAAGATGAGATTTATATCAAAGGAAAAAAGGTAAATAAAAGTGCTGAAAGAAAAGTTTACTATCTTTTAAATAAACCTCTTGAAGTTTTAAGCTCTGTAAAAGATGATAGAGGTAGAAAAACTGTTGTAGATTTGATAAAATGTAAGGAAAGAATATTCCCAATAGGGAGACTTGATTACAATACATCTGGACTTATGATTTTAACTAATGATGGAGAACTATTTAATAGAATTATCCACCCAAAAGCAGAAATATACAAGGAGTATCGTGCTAAAGTTTTTGGAGAGATAAAAGATGAGTCTATCACAAAACTTAAAAATGGAGTAAAATTAGAAGATGGTATGACTCTACCTGCTTATGTTACTCTTTTAAAGAGGGAGAAAGGGAAAAGTGAACTTTTAATCTCTATAAGAGAGGGAAGAAACAGACAGGTTAGAAGAATGCTTGATGCTGTAAATCACCCTGTTATTACACTAAAAAGAGAGAAGATTGGAAAACTATCTCTAGGAAATCTTAATTTAGGAGAGTATAGGGAACTTACAACTGAAGAAGTGAATTATTTGTATTCATTATAAATATTATTTTTAGGAGGAAAAAATGGCTTTAACAAAAGAAGAAGTTTTAAATGTTGCCAAATTGGCTAGATTAAAATTTTCTGCTGAAGAAATTGAAAAATTTCAAGTAGAATTAAATGATATACTTGGATATATTGATATGTTAAATGAAGTAGATACAGCAGAAACAAAAGCTTTAGTACAAGTAAATGATGCAGTAAACAATTTAAGAGATGATGAGGTTAGAGAATCTCTATCAACTGAAAAAGCTCTTTCTAATGCACCTGATTCTGGAGATGGAGCAATAATCGTACCTAAAGTTGTTGGGTAATATTAAATTATATAAGTAAAAATCAAGGAGGATTTTTTCAATGGAAAATTTTTATAAATTATCTGCCTTTGAAATTAGAGAAAAGATTTTAAAAGGGGAAATCAAATCAGAAGATGTAGTTAAAGATATATTTGAAAGAATTGAAAAAATAGATAATAAAATAGGAAGTTTTGTTAATCTAAGAAAAGAGAAAGCTTTAGCTGAAGCTAAAATAGTAGATGAAAAAATTAAAAATGGAGAGAAAGTAGGAGCTCTAGCTGGTGTACCTGTTGCAATAAAAGACAACATGGTATCTGAAGGAGATATAACTACTGCTTGTTCAAAAATACTTTCAAACTATACAGGAGTATATGATGCTACTGCTGTTAAAAAACTAAAAGAAGCTGATGCTATTATCATTGGTATCACTAATATGGATGAATTTGCAATGGGAAGTACTACAAAAACTTCTTATCATAAAGAAACTAAAAACCCTTGGGATCTAGAAAAAGTTCCTGGTGGAAGTAGTGGAGGAGCAGCAGCTTCTATTGCAGCTCAAGAAGCTTTCATATCTCTAGGCTCAGATACTGGAGGAAGTATTAGACAACCAGCTTCTTTCTGTGGAGTTGTAGGTTTAAAACCAACTTATGGAAGAGTTTCTAGATATGGACTTATGGCATTTGCTTCATCTCTTGATCAAATTGGACCTATTGCTAAAAATGTAAGAGATATAGCTCTTTGCTTAAATGTAATCTCTGGTTCAGATGACTATGATGCTACTGTTTCAAGTAGAGAAGTACCTGATTATACAGAGTTTTTAGGAAAAGATATTAAAGGGATGAAAATTGGAGTTCCTAAAGAGTACTTTATCGACGGAATAAATGAAAATGTAAGAAAAGTTATAGATGAAGCTTTAGATAAATTTAGAGAGTTAGGAGCTGAAATTGTTGAGATCTCTCTTCCTCATACAAAATATGCTGTTCCTACTTACTATGTTATAGCTCCTGCTGAAGCAAGTTCAAACCTTGCAAGATTTGATGGAGTTAGATATGGATATAGAAGTGAAAATATAAAAGATGTTAATGATCTTTATGTAAACTCAAGAAGTGAAGGTTTTGGAGATGAAGTTAAGAGAAGAATAATGATAGGAACTTATGTTTTAAGTGCTGGTTTCTATGATGCTTACTTTAAGAAAGCTCAAAAAGTTAGAGAATTAATTAAAGAAGATTTTGATAGAGCTTTTGAACAAGTGGATATGATATTTACTCCAGTATCACCAAATACTGCATTTAAACTTGATGATAAAAAATCTCCTATTGAACTTTACCTAGAAGATATTTTTACAATTTCTGCTAACCTTGCTGGAATCCCAGGTATCTCAATCCCTGCTGGATTAGCTGATAATATGCCTGTTGGAATTCAACTATTAGGTAAACCTTTTGGAGAGGGAGAATTAATACAAGCTGGAGATGCTTTTGAAAAAATTAGAGGAGAATGGAAGCTACCTAATTTAGATTAGTAGCTATCTGTTAGAAGGAGATAATAAAATGAGAGAATGGGAATCAGTTATAGGATTAGAAGTTCACCTTCAATTAAAAACAGGAACTAAAGTTTGGTGTGGTTGTAGTGCTGACTATGACAATGCTGATGCTAACACTCATACTTGTCCAATCTGTTTAGGACACCCAGGTGCACTTCCTAAATTAAATAAAAAAGTTGTAGAATATGCAGTAAAAGGGGCTCTTGCTCTTAACTGTAAAATAAATAATGAGAGTAGTTTTGATAGAAAGAACTATTTCTATCCTGATACTCCTAAAAACTATCAAATTACTCAATTTGATAAATCTTATGCAGAGAAAGGATTTCTTGAATTTAGCTTAAATTCTGGAAGAATGGTAAAAGTTGGAATTACAAAAATTCAAATAGAAGAGGATGCTGCTAAATCAATTCATGCTGAACATGAATCACTTATCAACTATAACAGAGCATCTATACCTCTAATTGAGATTATATCTGAACCAGATATGAGATCATCAGAGGAAGCTTACGAGTACTTAAACACTTTAAAAAGTACAATAAAATATACTGGTATTAGTGATGTTTCTATGGAACTTGGTTCTTTAAGATGTGATGCTAATATCTCTGTAATGGAAAAAGGATCTAAAGTTTACGGAACTAGAGTAGAGGTTAAAAACCTTAACTCTTTCAAAGCTGTTGCTAGAGCAATAGATTACGAAATCGGTAGACAGATAGAAACTATTGAAAATGGTGGAGAGATTCATCAAGAAACTAGACTTTGGGACGAAGAATCTCAAACTACTAAAGTAATGAGAAGTAAAGAGGAAGCTATGGATTACAGATACTTCCCAGAGCCAGATCTTCTAAAACTTGTTATCACTGATGAAGAGGTAGAAGCTATTAGAGAGCTTATGCCAGAATCTAAAACTGATAAATTAAATAGATTTATCAATGACTATAAGATCCCTGAATATGATGCTAATATTCTTTGTGAAGATATTGAGCTTGCTGATTACTTTGAAGCAGTTACTAAAGTTTCTGGAAATCCAAAATTAAGTTCAAACTGGATAATGACAGAAGTTATGAGAAACTTAAAAGAGAAAAATATTACTATTGAAAACTTCTCTATCTCTGCTGAACACCTTGGAGAGATCATAGCTCTTATTGAGAAAAATGTTATCTCTACAAAAATAGCTAAAGAGTTATTTGAAATAAAATTAACTGATGATAGAGCCCCTGAAATTATAGTAAAAGAAAAGGGAATGGTTCAAGTTGCTGACACTGGAGCTATTGAAGCTATGATTGATGAAGTTATTGCTTCTAATGAAAAAATGGTAAATGACTATAAAAGTTCAGATGAAGGAAGAAAACCAAGAGTATTAAAAGGACTTATTGGACAAGTTATGAAACTTTCTAAAGGTAAAGCAAATCCTGGAATGGTAACAGAGTTAATGACTCAAAAATTAAGTAACCTTTAATAAGTAAAAAAATAAACCAGAACTAACTCTCTAGTTAAGAGAATTAGCTCTGGTTTTTAAATTATAAAAACCACTCAGCAATCATACATCTAGCAGATCCACCACCATTTGTTTCTATTGTGTGGATATCTGCATAAAGTATCTCATCATACTTCTCAATAATATTTTTTTGCTCTTCAGTCAAAGCTTCATAAGCAGTTTTTGACATCACTAATATCTTATCTCCATTAACTTTCTTCAATTCAATAGTATTTCCTAAGAAATGTTTAGTTTGTTCTTCAGAGATTTCAATAAGTTCTTTTCCAGAGTTGATAATACTATCTTTTAAAACTGCCCTCTCTTTCTCATCTTCAACAGCATTTAAGAAAACTATTGCAAAATTTTCAGCTATTGTTAGCATAACATTTGTATGGTAGATAGGAGCTTTTTGCCCATTGATAGTTTGTAATCCACTAAAAGTAACTCCTCTATATCCCATAGTTTCACAAAACTCATTAAATAACTCTTTATTCATTCTTTTAGAGATATTTGCATAAGCAATTTTATTTTTTCTATCTAAACATATACTTCCTGTTCCCTCTAAAAATTTATCTCTCTTCTCATTTTCAGTAAAATCAACAATTTTTAGATTTTCTCTATCTTTTACAAATTCAAGTATCTTATCTGTTCTCTCAAGTCTTCTATTTTCTGCATACATAGTGTAAAGAACAAGAGTGTTATTGCTATGAGTACTAAACCAGTTATTTGGAAAGATACTATCTGGAGTGTGAGGAGTTAAAGTATCTTGTAATACAATAACATCAATAGTAGCTCCTCTTAATTTTTCTACAAAAGCATCAAACTCCTTTTCAGCACTTTTCTCAATAGCATCAGCTGAATTATCCTCCTTAATCTGATATAGATTATCCTTTCCTGTTTCTTCATTATAGCCAAAAGCTATGGGTCTTACCATTAAAATTTTATTCGTGATAAATTCTTTCATAAAAGCCTCCTACATAATTCATTATAGTTAATTTTTTCAGAACTAGAGATATTAATATTATAGTTCTTTTTCCAATAAATTACAAATAAATCCCAATTAATAAAAGAGCTACTACAAACTAATAAATCTTATTAATTTGTAGTAGCTCTAAATTTTTAAACCTAAATATTATTTATTTCTATTTCCTATATAGTCAGCAAGTTTTAAAAGTATAGCACTTTTTTCCTCTCCAAATCTTTCAACAAGAATAGATTTAGCCTCTTCAATAGTATTTTTTAAAAGTTCCTTACTTTCATTTAATCCTATTAAAGCAGGGTAAGTTGATTTTTCTAACTCTTGATCACTACCAACAGGTTTACCTAAAGTTAGGAAATCTCCTTCAATATCAAGAATATCATCTTTTATTTGGAAAGCTAACCCAATTAATTCAGAGAATTTTATTAAAGTTTCCTTTTCTTCAAGAGTAGCCTCTCCAATAATACAACCTATTTCAACAGGAAGTTTAATTAGTTTTCCAGTTTTATTTGAATGGATATATTTCAAAGTTTCCATATCAATACGTTTTCCTTCACTTGCAATATCCATCATTTGCCCACCAATCATTCCATTTATTCCTGCATAGCTAGAAGTAAGTTTTACAATCTCAACTATTTGTTCAGGAGCTAAATGTGAATTTCTAGCAGTTAAGATATAGAAAGCATGAGTAAGAAGAGCATCTCCTATAAGGATACCTTCAGCTTCTCCAAATTTTTTATGAGTAGTAAGTTTTCCTCTTCTAAAATCATCATTGTCAAGAGCTGGAAGATCATCATGAACAAGTGAGTATGAGTGTATCATCTCAATTCCAACACCAGAGGCGGTCCCTTTAGTTTTATCTTTTCCTAATATATCAAGAGTCATAAAAAGAAGAATAGGTCTAAGTCTTTTTCCTCCATTCAATATTGCATATTTCATACCTTCAGCAATAACTTCTGGATAAGTAAGTTCAGCAAGATAAGAATCAATACTACTTTCTATCAATTTTTTATGCTCATCTAAATAATTTTTAAAAAACATAATTAAACCTCCTCTGTTAAAATTTCCCCATTTTCTTCTTTAACTTTTAAAATTTTTCCCTCTACCTTATTTAAAAGATCAGAAGATTTTTTTAAAAGTTTCATAGCATTTTCATATTCTTTAATAGAGTCAGTTAAACTAAGCTCTCCACTTTCTAATCTTTCAATTATCTCATCTATCTCTAAAAGATTATCTTCAAAACTTCCAGTTTTTTTACTCAATAGAATCACCTCAAATACTATGTTTTATCTAGTGTAAAATGTTATACACTTTTTACCATATTTTCTTTCATCAGCTTTTTTGAAAGATCCAATCACATCTTCCATCTCTTCAAAAAGATGGTGTTCACTTATAATAAGTCCCCCTTCAGCAAGGATACCATTTTTTTCAATAGCTCTGATAACTTTAGTACAAACTTCATCTTTATAAGGGGGATCCATAAATATTATATCAAATTTCTCCCCTTTTCTCCCTAAAATTTCAATAGCTCTAATAACATCATTTTTATATGCTCTACATCTATCTTGAAAACCTAGATTATTAACATTTTCTATAATGTATTTTAAAGCCTCACTATCTTTCTCTATCATAACAGCTCTTTTAGCTCCACGACTTAGAGCCTCTAGTGATATACTACCACTTCCACTGAATAGATCAAGAAAAACAGACTCAGGAACATATGGAGCTATAATTGAGAATAGTGATTCCTTCATACTCCCTAAAGTTGGTCTTGTATCAGTTCCTTTTCTACTTTTTATTGTTTTATTTTTAGCTTCTCCTGCAATTATTTTCATCTATAATATCAACTCCTAATAGATAAACATAGCATCTCCAAAACTAAAGAAATGATATTTTTCCTCTACAGCTGTCTTATAGACATCTAACATAAACTCTCTTGAAGAGAATGCAGATACAAGCATAAGTAGAGTAGATTTTGGTAAATGGAAGTTTGTAATAAGAGCATCTATCACTTTAAATTTATATCCTGGGTAGATAAATATATCAGTACTTCCCTTTGTAGCTTTTACCAATCCATTTTCATCAACAGCAGATTCTAAAGCTCTAGTACTTGTTGTCCCCACAGATATTATTCTCTTTCCATTTCTCTTTCCCTCATTGATTATATCAGCAGCTTCTTGAGGAATCTCATAAGTTTCTTCGTGCATTTTGTGATCTAATACATCTTCAGTTTGTACAGGTCTAAATGTTCCTAACCCTACCTCTAAAAATATATCTACTATCTTTATCCCTTTTTTTTCTATTTTTTCTAATAACTCTTTTGTAAAGTGAAGTCCTGCTGTAGGTGCAGCTACTGACTCACCTTTTATAGCATAGACAGTTTGATATCTGTCCTTTTCTTTTAAAGCTTCAACTATATATGGTGGAAGAGGCATCTTTCCAAGTTTATCTAAAACCTCTTCAAAAGCACCTTCATACTCAAATTTGATAATTCTATTTCCATCATCTTTGATCTCAATTAACTCTCCAATAAGTTCGTTTTTTTCTCCAATATAAAGTTTTTGTCCAACTTTAAGTTTTTTAGCTGGCTTTAAAAGACATTCCCAAGTATTTAGATCTATTCTTTTTATTAAAAGAATCTCTAAAACTCCACCTGTTTCTTTATGTCCAAACAATCTAGCTGGAATTACTTTAGTTGAGTTTCTAACTAAAATATCCCCTTCATGTAGATAATCAATTATCTCATAAAAAATTTTATGTTCTACTGTTCTATTTGTTTTATCTACCAACATAAGTCTAGCATGATCTCTAGGTTCTCTAGGTTGTTGACCTATTAATTCTTCTGGTAGATGGTAATCATAATCATGTAATTTTGTAGACACTATTTGTCACCACACTTCTTTCCAATAACTACTCTATCTATTCCACCATAGTCTTTAACTATTGATAGAATATCAAATCCATTTTCTTGCATTAATTCACTAACTGTTTCAGCTTGGTTATATCCCACTTCAAAGGCTAGAATACCATTATCATTTAGATAAGTAGATGCCTCTTTTGAAATTTTTGAATAGAAATAGTAACCATCTCCATTATCAGTAAGAGCATTTTCTGGCTCATATTTTAAAACTTCAGGCATTAACTCTTGGTACTCATTTAGAGGAATATATGGTGGATTTGAAATAATCATATTGAATTTTTCATCTTTAAAAGCTGAGAAAACATCTGATTTAATAAAAGTTACATTCTCTACTTGATTTAACTTTCTATTTGTTTCAGCAACTTCCAAAGCTCCATCACTGATATCAGCTCCAATAATTTTAGCATTAGGCACCTCTTTTCCTAAAGAGATTGCTATTGCTCCACTTCCAGTTCCAATATCTAAAACCTTTGGTGATCCTACCATCTCTTTTAAAAGAAATTTGCACTGCTCAACTAAAATTTCAGTATCACTTCTAGGAATTAATACTCTTTCATCTACTTTAAAAGGATAACCAAAAAACTCCCACTCTCCTAAAAGATATTGTAGTGGTTTTCTATGTTTTCCCCTTGCAATTAAAAGCTCTCTTATCTTATCTTTAGCAGAATCTTCAATCTTTTTATTTAAGTTCAATGTAAGAACTAATCTACTTACATTTAAAACATGGGAAAAGATATATTCAGTATCTAACATTGGACTAGGTACACCATGTTTTTTAAGATATTCTGCTGATTTATTTAAAAGATCTATATTTTCATTTTTATAATTCACAGTGTTTATATTTACCTCTTTGCTCTTTATAAGCTCATCAAAACCAATTCTCTTTCTAGCCATCTCTCTAAGACATGTTTTAATTTTAGATTTTTGCTCATCATTTAACTCCATATCAGAATACATATATAGAGATATTCTATCTAATTGTAAAACATTGGCAATAAGTTTTTCACTTTCAAGTCTTGGTTTTGAAAAAGAGTATTTTTGCAAATACTCTTTAGAAAAGTTTAATATTTCTAGTAAATTCATCTTATAGGTCAGACTCACTTGAAAGCATTTCAGCTTGGTTAAATGTGATTAGAGCATCGATCATCTCATCAATATCTCCATCTAAGAATGCTTCAAGTTGATATACTGTGAATTTAATTCTATGATCTGTAATTCTTCCTTGTGGGAAGTTGTATGTTCTTATTTTTTCTGATCTATCTCCTGTACCTACTTGAAGTCTTCTTTCACTTTCAACTTGACTTCTTTGTTTTTCACATTCCATTTCAAATAGTTTTGAAACAAGGTGTTTCATAGCTTTTTCTCTATTTTTTAATTGTGATCTTTCATCTTGACATTGAACAACAATACCAGTAGGTAAGTGAGTAATTCTAACTGCAGAGTCAGTCATGTTAACGTGTTGCCCTCCAGCTCCTCCTGATCTATATGTATCAATTTTTAGATCTTTTGGATCGATTTTAACTTCTTTTACATCTTCAACTTCTGGAAGAACAGCAACAGTAGCTGTTGAAGTGTGAACTCTTCCAGCAGATTCAGTTTCAGGAACTCTTTGTACTCTGTGTACTCCAGATTCAAATTTTAATCTTGAGTAAGCTCCTAAACCATTGATACTGAATACAGCCTCTTTGATTCCACCGATTCCCATCTCTTGTTTTTCAATAATTTCAACTTTCCATTTTCTTCTTTCTGCATATCTACAATACATTCTAAATAGATCTCCAGCAAATAGAGCAGCCTCATCTCCTCCAGCTCCACCTCTGATCTCTACAATAACGTTTTTGTCATCGTTTTTATCTTTAGGAAGTAAAAGAATTTTTAATTCCTTTTCAAATTCTGGAACAGCTTCCTCAATCTCTTTAAGCTCTTCATGCATCATCTCTCTCATGTCAGGATCTTTTTCAGTTTTTAAGTTTTCTTTGATAAACTCTAAATCTTCCATAGTTCTTTTATACTCTTTATATTTTTCAACTATTGGAGTTATGTCAGATAAAGCTTTGTTACATTCCATCATTTTTTTAGGGTCAGCAAGTACTTCTTGTGATCCAAGCATCTCATTAAGTTCATTAAATCTTTTTACAACTTCTTCTAATTTTGCGAACACTACTATCTCATCTCCTTTTTCTACACTATAACTTAACAATTATACCATACTAACATAAAAAAATCAATTTGACATGATAGTTTATAACATAATTCTAACATATTATTTAAACTATAGTTTATCTAACTAAGCTAAGTTATCTAGCACATCGCTAGGTTTTGACAAAGTACCTTTGTATTTGGCGATTCTTAGTCAAGTTAAGTTGTCTAAACTTATATTTTAAATATCAGCTCAATTCCATGTCAAAGAATAAAGAGAGAGTAAAACTTATCTGATTAAAATTCCGAAACTCGATTTCGTCTCAAACACGTCGGAATTTTTAGCATCAGATTTCGTAACTCTCTCTAATATTCTTCTCTAAATTCCATTTTAGCTGATATTAGGAGTATTAAAAAATATAAGTTTTGTTAATAGAAATTTAAGGATCACAGAAACTTCGTTTCTGCGTCTCAAAAGTAGTAGTCGTTTACACTCCTCTACTTTTGGAAATTATAGTTTAGTTAATATAAAAAGAGCTGATTAATTTAGATCAGCTCTAATTTTTATATTTTAGTATCCCATTTTTTCAACTATCTCTTCAACAATATCATCAGCACGTTGCCCTTTAAAATACTCGTTGCTAACATTTTCAAAACCAATAGCTCTGTATTTATATGGTCTTCCTATATATTTATTTACAAGATTAAAATGTTCATCAAGTATAACTAAAGTAGGTACGACATATTTTTCTTCAGGTATTCCAAGTTTTTCTCTTAAATACTTAAATCCCCTACCTTCAGTAATAATACTTAAAGAGATATTAGGGTTTAACTCTACCATTTTCATTAGCACAGGTACAGTTGCTCTAACATATGGACACCAAGATTCAGCACTTAGAAGAAAATAAAACTTTTTATCAACAGCTTTTACTCTATTTGTAAAGCTATCTCCCAATCTTAAAACAGAAGTGATCTCCTCTATTTTTTCCTTTTCATCTTTACTAGCTATGCTTATAAATGTATCATAAGACATTCCAGTTTCAAATAGTTCTCTATACTCCATAACAGATACCTCCTCTTATATTTTAAAAGTTTACTTTTTTAAGTACACTTTTTATCGCTTCTTCAATAGAAGTGAAACTTTTTAACTCCTCTTTTGTAAGCAGAGAGTCAATCTCTTTCTTACTATATCCCAATCCCTCTAAAGCAGAGTAAAGCTCCTCTTCAATTTGGAATTGTGATGATATATTCTCATTTCTTGCTTCAACAGAAAGAGTATCTAAAGTTTTTAACTTGCTTTTTAGATCTAAAATAAGTTGTTGTGATTTTTTCTCTCCAAGCTTTGGAACTTTTTTTAGATTCACATAGTCATCAGCAGCTATAAGATCTCTCAATGTATCAATATCAAAAGTAGACATTACAGATAGTGCAAGAGAAACTCCAATCCCTTTAACTCCCAATAACATCTCAAAAATATTTCTCTCTCTCTCCTCTAAAAATCCTATAAGTTTAAAACTATCTTCTTTTATATAGTTATAAATATATAATTTTACTTCACTTCCAGTTTTAACCTTATCATAAGTTCTAAGAGAGATATTTACTCTATAACCAACACCATTTACATCTAATGCAAGATACTCTGGCTTTTTATACTCAACTTTTCCTCTTAAATATTCAAACATCTATTTCACCGACTCTTCTTTCTTTTTTCTACCTCTTTTTTTAGGTGTAACTTCTAAAACAGGAGTTTCTTCAGCTACCTCTAAAAGATTGATCTCCTCTTTTTCCTTAGCAGTTTTTAAAATTTTTCTTATATATGTAGCTGTATAACTTTTCTTAACCTTGGCAATATCTTCAGGAGTTCCACAAGCAACAATTGTTCCCCCTCTATCTCCTCCATCAGGTCCAATATCTATAATGTAATCAGCTGTTTTTATAACATCTAGGTTATGCTCAATAACTACAACACTATTTCCCTTGTCCACAAGTCTATTTAAAACCTCAAGGAGTTTTCTAATATCTTCAAAATGTAGTCCAGTAGTAGGTTCATCAAGAATATAAATAGTATTTCCCTTTGTCATCTTAGAAAGTTCAGTAGCTAATTTTATTCTTTGAGCCTCTCCACCAGATAGAGTTGTAGCAGGTTGTCCAAGTTTTATATAATCAAGTCCAACATCTATAAGTACTTTTAATTTTCTCTCAAGAGATGGTACAGCTTTGAAAAACTCATAAGCCTCACCTACACTCATATCTAAAACATCAGAGATTGTTTTTCCTTTGTAATATACATCAAGAGTTTCTTTATTGTATCTCTTTCCCTTACAAACTTCACATTGTACATATACATCTGGCAAAAAATTCATCTCTATCTTAATTATTCCAGCTCCTTGACATGCCTCACATCTTCCACCTTTTACATTGAAAGAGAATCTTCCTTTAGAAAAGCCATGTTGTTTTGCATCTTTTGTTTCAGCAAAAATTGCTCTAATATCATCAAAAATTTTTGTATATGTAGCAGGGTTAGACCTTGGAGTTCTACCAATAGGACTTTGATCTATATTGATAACCTTTTCAAGTTGATCGATTCCCTGTATACTCTTATACTCTAAAGGATATAATTTTCCTTTATTGAGCTTGTTAAAAAGTACAGGAAAAAGGGTATGATTAATTAAGCTTGATTTACCACTACCACTTACCCCAGTAACAACGGTAAAAACTCCCAATGGAATCTCTACATCAATATTCTTTAAGTTATTTCCCTTTGCTCCTAAAAGTTTTATACTTTTCTCCCATTTTCTTCTAATTTTAGGAACTTCTATTTTTAACTCTCCCTTTAAATATCTTCCAGTAAGAGAGTTTTTATTTTTCATAATCTCTTTTGGAGAACCAGAGGCAACTATATTTCCACCAAACTCTCCAGCTCCAGGACCTAAGTCAAAGATTTTATCAGCTTGTAACATAGTATCTTCATCATGCTCAACAACTATTAGAGTATTTCCAAGATTTTTTAATCTCTCAAGGGTAGCTAAAAGTTTATCATTGTCCTTTTGATGTAGTCCAATACTAGGCTCATCTAAAACATAGAGAACCCCTGTCAATCCTGAACCAATTTGAGTGGCAAGTCTAATTCTTTGAGCCTCTCCACCAGATAGAGTTTTTGTTTCACGAGCTAAATTTAGATAATCTAAACCTACATTTATCATAAAAGACAGTCTCTCTCTAATCTCTTTTAAAATCTCCTTAGCAATAGTTTCTTGCTTTGGAGTCAGTTTTAAATTCATAAAAAACTCTAAGGCATCTTTTATACTAAGATCACATATCTCCATAATATTTTTATCTTGAATTGTAACTCCTAAAACTTCAGGTTTTAATCTCTTACCATTGCAGACTTTACAAACTCTCTCTATCATGAACTTATTTTCAATCTCTTCCCTTTGAGCCTCTGAAAAGCTTTCATTATATCTTCTTTCAAGATTTTTTACAGCTCCTTCATACTCCTTGTATCCATGATATTGAAAATCACTACCTTCAAAATCAAATCTAAATTTTACATCTGTTCCATGTAAAATAATATCTAACTCCTCTTTAGATAAATCTTTTACAGGTTTATTAATATCTATTTTAAAGTGTTTTGCCATAGTCTTAAATATTTCCCATGTATAACCTTTTCTTGAACTAGCTCCTGGGATATACAAACCACCATCAGCAATAGAAAGCTCCTCATTTTCAATAAGTTTATTTTCATCAATCTCAAGTTTTTTCCCTATCCCTTTACACTCTGGACAAGCTCCAAAAGGGGCATTGAAAGAGAAAAGTCTAGGATTTAGATCAGGAATATTTACCTCTTCATGCTCTGGACAAGCAAAGTTTTCACTGTATAGAAAATCCTCTCCACTTACATTTAATAGAACCTTTCCATTTGCTAATTCTGTTGCAGATTCCACAGATTGAGTCAATCTACTTTCAAAATCTTTGTCCTCTTTTTTTAATACCAACCTATCAACAACAACAGCTATATCATGTTTTTTATTTTTATCCAATTCAATTTCATCTTCTAAGTAAAGAATCTCTCCATTTACTCTAACTCTAACAAACCCCTTTTTTTGCAGATTTAAAAATAGATTTTTATGAGTCCCTTTTTTCTCTTTTACTAGAGGTGCAAGAACTATCATCTTTGCTCCCTCTTCAAATCTCTCTATTGCTCCACTTACAATCTCCTCTGTACTTTGCTTTTCAACTTTTCTACCACATACAGGGCAGTGAGCAGTTCCAATATGAGCAAATAGAAGTCTCATATAGTCATAAACCTCAGTAATAGTTCCAACAGTAGAACGTGGGTTTCTATTTGTAGTTTTTTGCTCTATTGAGATTGCAGGGGCTAACCCCTCAATACTATCAACATCAGGTTTTGTCATCTGTCCAATAAATTGTCTTGCATAGGCTGAAAGGCTTTCAACATATCTTCTTTGCCCCTCAGAATAAATAGTATCAAAAGCTAGAGAAGATTTTCCACTTCCACTAACTCCAGTAATAACTATAAATTTATTTTTAGGTATCTCAACATCTATATTCTTTAAATTATGTTCCCTTGCTCCTTTTATAATAATCTTATCTAACATAGCCACCTCTTAAATTATCTATATTCATCTATAAGTTTATCATTGTTTTTCTAAAAAAACAAGAAGTTAGCTCCTAAACCAAAATTAATAAAATTTACTTTAATTGAAAAAAGTTTTCTAAGTACTTAGCAACTCCATCTTCACTATTTTTTCCAGCTCTATTACTAATTGATTCTTTTACAATGAATTGAGCATTTTCCATAACAACAGGGTGTCCAACTTTTTTCAACATATCTAAATCATTTTCAGCATCACCAAAAGCTATTATTTTATTCATATTAAAATCTAGAGTTTCAGCAAGTATCTCAAGAGCATTTCCCTTACTACAACCTTTTGGAGCTATGTCAACACAAGTTGGATCAGAGATAGTTATCTCTACTAAATGGGAAAAATTATCCTTTAATTTTTTACTTAAATCTAATATAACCTCTTCCTCATCTACAATAATAATCTTATTAAGTTCAGAACAATCTTTCAGATCTACCAATACATGCTCTACAAAACCAGTTCTTCTACTATAATCAGTTTTGTCATACTCATCTCTATAAAAATCTTCATGGAAGAAACAGTTATAATTAACTTTTTCCTCTCTTAAAAGCTTCAACAGTTCATAAGTTACCTCTTTAGAAATAACCTTTTCAAATATCATATTTTCATCTTTATCATAAATATTAGCTCCATTGTTACAGATAATATATGTATCTACTCCAAGTTGATTTTTAAATCTAATAGCTGAGGCTTCTCCACGTCCTGTGGCAATAATAAATTCGATTCCCAATCTATTTAAAGCTTTTATTGTCTCCCTTGTATAGTCAGTTATCTTACTATTTTCATCTAACAGAGTTCCATCTAAATCAGATACAATTATTTTCATTCTCTCCTCCAATTATTTTATATTAAGCAACAGGATAAGCTAAAACATATATTGCCATAGCTGTAAGATACATAAGTGATACCATAAAAATTGACAACAGAATACTAGCTACTATCTTAAATTTTTCACTCTTTTGTAAGTTAAAAATCTTAGTAATTAAATATATATCCAATATAGGGAAGATAGCTGCAAAAATTCCCTTAGCCATCTTTATTTTTAAAGAGAATACAATTAAAAGAATAGTGATAACTATCATAGGGAAAATAATAAGATATATGGGAGTAGTAAAAGTTTCACGTAAATCCCCCTTCTCCTTTTCATCAATGAAAAGATCAATATTTTTAGAATCTACAAAAATCTTCCTCTTATTTCCATTGTCATCTTTAACAGTAGATCTTCCATTGTTGTTTTTTACCCTTTCATCGTTGTATTTCAATATGCAATTTTTTTCCTTATCCACTTCTAAAATAATTTTATTTTTTTGAAAGTCTTTATGTTTCAATATCAGTTTCATTTTTTACCCTCTCTATAAAATTTATAATATATTATATTTCTTTTCAAAAAAAATAACAAATTTTTTATTTAAAAAATAAAAATACACTCCTTATAAAAATAAAGAGTGTAAGTTTTGAAATTATCCTACATAAGATGCAAATACATGGATAAATATCATAGTACAACTTGCTATACATATCCAAGTACATCCACCAAGAATGATAGGCTTCATACCTTTAGTAAATAGATCAGCAAATTTTATTTTAAATCCTACCCCAGCTAATGCAGCTGTTACAAAGAATTTATATCCAGTTTTTAGATATTTGCTGATATTTAACATATCTTTTCCAAATAGTCCGAAAGTATTTAGTAGAGCCATAACTAAGAACCAAAGAATAAACATAGGGAAAACTTTTGCTACAGTTTTAGCTATAGAAGTTTGACTTCCTGTTCCTGCATTATTTTTAGATTCTTCTTTAACCATTAATATTGTAAAGATAACAGCAAGAGCTATAAGCATAGTTGTTCTTGTTAATTTTACTGTAATAGCAAGGTTTAGATCTAAAGCATGAAGAGCACTATAAGTAGCCTCAGCAGCTGCAACACTTGATGTATCGTTGATAGCACATCCAGCTAAGAATCCAAATTGGTTAAGAGTAAGTCCTAGATATGTTGCTAAGTATGGATATGTTAAAGCAGCTAAGATATCAAATAGGAATATAGCAGTCATTGCATAGGCAATCTCTTCTTCTTTAGCTTTAATAATTCCTGCTAAAGTTGCAATTGCAGTTCCTCCACAGATACAAGTTCCTCCTCCAACTAGAGTACTTGTATTTTTAGTAACTCCTAATCTCTTTCCAACAAAATATGCTACTCCAAATGAGATGCAGATATTAGCAATGATAAGTGGTAAAGCTTTAGCTCCGTATCCAACAACTTCAGCAAAGTTAAGAGTTCCTCCAGCTAAGATAATACCAATATTAAGGAATTTTTTTCCAGCAAAAGTAGTTCCTGCTTTAAAGTCTTTATCAATAGAAGGCATTAAGTTTAATATAGTTATACCAAGAAGAAGTCCAATCATAGGAGCTCCTACCCAATGTTGCAGTTTTCCAAGTTTTGTAGCTATAACAGCTAAAATTAAGCATGTAATTATTCCAATATATTTTTTGTTCAAAATAATTCTCTCCCTTTAAATTTATTCTTTAGTTCATTTTTTTAGATAAAAAAACTGCTGAGAAAAAATATATTCTCAGCAGTTAATGAGGGTTTCTATAAGATTAACAAGTAGCTCCACCAACTAAGTGTAATTGAGCATCTAAAATTTCTTGTTTTCTTTCTAGTAATTCATTTCCTAGTAATTGAGCTTCTACATTTTCAAATCCGATTCTTTCAATTGTAGTTGCAAATCTTTCTCCAGTTTTTCCTTGTTCTCTAAATAGAAGGATTGCTTTTTCAATAACATCAAAAGCTTCTTCTTTAGTTGTGAAAACTTTTCTTAAAGGAATTCCGTGAGCTGTTGATTTTCCCCATCTTCCACCGATATAGATTTTAAATCCTTTTACACCATCTTCGATAGCATCAAAGTGACATTTTCCAACACAAAGTCCACAGTTGTTGCAAAGATCTTTATCAATTTCTAAAACACCATCTACTACTTTTGCAGCTTTCATAGGACAAACTGTTTCAATAGCACATTTTTTACATCCACTACATAGATCAGAATCATAGTTAGGTACATATTGTCCAATGATACCTAAGTCATTTAAGTCAGGTTTTACACAGTTGTTAGGACATCCTCCAACTGCAATTTTAAATTTGTGAGGTAATCTAACTCCACTGTATCCATTGAAAAATCTTTCGTGGATTTCTTCTCCAAGAGCTTGAGTATCTTGAAGTCCATAGTTACATACAGTTCCTTTACAAGCTACTACTGGTCTTACTTTAGATCCTGTTCCTCCAGTCATTAGATCAACAGTTGCTAGGTGAGCTCTAACAGCTTCAATATTATCAAAGTGAACTCCTGGAAGTTCAACTGTAAGTCTAGATGTGAAAGTTACCTTTCCATTTCCATATTTTTCTGCAACTTCAGAGATAACTCTATTTTGTTCAGCAGAAATAGCTCCCATTTTAGTGATTACTCTAACTGAAAAATTTTCAGTTCCTTTGTTGTGTAAAAATCCCATTGCTTTTACTCTTTTGATTTCAGCAGCATCAATTGCCATAAGATAATCCTCCCTTATATTCCTTTATTTATTTTAACTTAACTAACTAATTATTTTTTAATTATTTTCTTTAATTGTATTAAATAGATTTCCACCTTCTAATACTTTAACATTTGTGTGTCCATAGTATTTTAGACGGTTTTGAACCATGTAAGCTCTTTTACCTTTGTTACAGATTAAAAGAATTTTATCATCTTTAGCATATCCATCTAGAGGTCCATTTACAGTTGGTAGATCAACATATGGAGCTCCTTCAATAGATGGAACTAAACAAGCATCAATAACTTTGTATCCTTCATCAGCACCTGCAGCATATTCTGCTGGAGTAATTGTTTCATAGTTTCCATTTATTTTATTAAATAATACATTAACTGTATGTACTAATGGATGAATTGCAGTTGAGAATGGTGGTGCATATGCAAGATCTAAATCTTCTAAGTCATGAAGTGTAGCTCCCATTGTCATTGCAGTAACAACTACATCTACAACTTTATCCACTGCTCCAGCTCCCATTACTTGTACTCCTAAAACTTTTAAGCTATCTTTATCAACTATAAGTTTTATCATAAAGTTTGATGCTCCAGCATAGTAGTGAGCTTTATCATCTACAACAGTAACAACACTTATAGGATTAAATCCAGCTTCTTTAGCAGCAACTTCAGTAAGTCCTGTTCTACCTACATTTAAGTTAGGAAGAAGTTTTGCAACAGCAGTTCCTACAACTCCTCTATAAGCTATTCTTTTTCCATTGATATTTTGAGCTAAAATACGTCCCTCTATATTTGCAGAAGATCCCATTGGTGACCAAGTAGGTGCTCCAGTTAGAACATTTTTAACCATTGCACAGTCTCCTGCAGAGTAGATATCAGCATCATTTGTTTCAAAATATTCATTTATTTTTACAGTTCCATTAGGCATTAATTCAATACCAGTATCAGCTAAGAAAGTTGTGTTAGGACGAATTCCAACAGACATAATTACAGCATCAACTTTCATTGCTCTTCTAGATGTTTGAATTTTTTCTACTTTTCCTTCTCCAAGGATAGCTTCTAATTTTGTTCCTGTAAATGCCATTATTCCATGATCAGCAAGTTTGTTTTCAGCATATTCAGCAAATTCTTTGTCAAATCCTGTAAGAATATTTGGAGCCATTTCAATAACAGATACTTTTACTCCTTGAAGTGCCATATTTTCTGCTACTTCTAGTCCTATATACCCAGCTCCAATAACAGCAGCTCTCTTAATTTTTCCAGCTTCAATATCAGCTCTTAAATTAATAGCATCCTCTGGAGTTCTCATAAAATATACTCCTGGAAGATCTATCCCTTCAATAGGTGGTTTTACTGGACTTGCTCCAGTAGCAATTACTAATTTATCATATGAGAATGTTACTTCTTCATTTGTTTTTAAATCTATAGCTTTAACACTTTTATTTTCTCTATCTAACCCAACTACTTCAGTTTCTGTAAAAACTTGTGCTCCTGTTAATTTTGAAAATTTCTCAGGTGTATTAACAATAAGTTGAGCTTTATCTTTTATAATATTTCCTACATAATATGGTAATCCACATCCAGCATAAGATATTTCTTTACTTTTAGTTAAAATAATCACTTCATGATCACGATTTTCTCTTTTTAATTTTGCAGCAACTTTAGTTCCAGCAGCTACTCCACCAACAATTACTACTTTCATATTTAGAACCCCCTCAATAACAAAGTCAAAATAAAATTAACAAAACATATTTGTTCCAACAGATTTCAGTGTAAATTATAACACCTTTATTAAAATAATGAAAATAAGAAAATCAAATACCTCGTATAAGAAAAACTAATACCAGATTTTTTGTTCTCTATTTATACTATTTGTATAATTAAAATTCTTTGTTTTTTAAAAAATATGACTAAAAATATCCACTATCTTATTACAAGCTTTTTTCCTATATAAAATAAAAAAACTACATCTCCTACCTTATATTTTTAAGATAAAAGATGTAGCTTAAATTATACCTATTTATATTCTTGAGCCACTTCAACAAAATTTTTTATAGCTGTATTTTTATATTTATTTTTATGATAAACTAACTTAAATGAACGAGGCCATTGAAAATCTTCAATATTTATTATGTGAAGTTTACCATTTTTTAATTCATTTTCAATTAATCTAGCTGATATTACAGAGAGTCCATGATTATTAATTACTCCTTGAATTATTGCAGCAGGGTTACTACACTCCCAAGTAACATCAATAGTTACTCCCTTTGAGTGCATAAAATTAATAAAAAGTTCTCTTGTTCCACTTCCCTCTTCTCTTAAAAGAAAGGCTTCATTTTCTAAATCTTGTAAACTTATATTTTTTTTCTTTAAAATAGGGTGCTCACTACCACAAACTAAAACAAGTCTATCTTCTATAATAGGTTTGCTTATCAGTGTAAAACTTTTAATCATTCCCTCAACTAACCCAATATCCAATTCATTTGTTAATAGTTTTTCTTCAATAACTTTAGTATTATTTGCATAGACTTTAACCTTTATATTTGGATATTTTTCTTTAAACACCTTTAGAATATCACTGATAATACAACTTCCAACTGTTATAGTTACCCCTATATTTAGAGTATATTCATAATTAGGATTTTTAATAGTAGTTTCTAAAGTATGAAAAGCTTCTAGTACATGTTTAGCCTGTTCTAAAAATATTTTTCCTTTTTCTGTTATAGAAAGAGTTTTAGGATATCTTTCAAATAACTTAATATTGTAATGTGATTCTAACTCTCCAATAGCTTGACTTACTGTTGGTTGAGAAACAAATAAGTTAGTTGCAGCTTGGCTCATTTTTCCACATTTTGCCACTTCTACAAAAATTTGTAAGTGTCTTAAAGTCATATTTCCTCCTAAAATTCTATACAAAGTTTCCTATCAAGGTTTTTATTCCTATTAAAATTAAAATTGCTCCTCCTAAATATTGAGCCTTACTCTCTAAAAGAGTTCCAAATTTATGCCCCATAATAACTCCACATCCTGCAATAATAAAGGTAACTATTCCTATTACTGAACCTTGAAAATAGATATTAGTTACTTCTGTTAATGAAAAAGTGAATCCTACAGCAAGAGCATCAATACTAGTAGCAATTCCCATAAATAAAAGATTTTTTAGTTTATTCTCTCTATCTGTTTTACAGCTACACTCTTCGTTCTCTTCACTTTTAGCTTCTTTAATCATATTTATTCCTAGATAGACTAAAATTATAAATGCAATTATATTCCCGTATTGAGAAATTTTTTCATTGAATATACTCCCAATAAAAAATCCAATTATTGGCATCAATGCTTGAAAACCTCCAAATATAATAGCAGGTTGAAGAATATCATTTAAACTAACATGTTTTTTGCAAAGCCCATGACAAAGAGAGATAGCAAAAGCATCCATAGATAAACCAATTCCTATAAGTATCACTTGTAAAATATTCAATTTTTCCTCCTGAATTACACAATTTCTTTTTATAGAATAACACATATTATAGAAAATTAAAAGCTCTTTAAAATTTATAATTACAATATTTATATATAAAAAATTAGCCTATTCCTAGAAAGAAAGTTATAATGAAATAAAAAGCTTTTTAAGGGGGATAAAGATGAATATTAGAGTTTTTAGTTCTAGTTATTTAGGGGTTGAACCTTACTTAATAGAAGTGGAAATAGATATTAGCAATGGACTTCCTATTTTTTCAATAGTAGGATTAGGAGATACTGCTATTTCTGAAAGTAAAGATAGAATAAAAACAGCTTTGAAAAATTGTGATTATAAAGTTGAACCAAAAAGAATGATAGTTAATCTATCTCCAGCAGGGATAAAAAAAGAGGGGGCTCAATTTGATTTGCCAATAGCTGTGGGAATAATGTTGGCTATGGGGTATATTAGAGATAAAAACAGCATTTTAGATAACTATATTTTTCTTGGAGAGCTATCCCTTGATGGAAAAGTAAGAGGAATAAAGGGAATAATAAATAGTATGATTTTAGCTAAGGAAAAAAATTATACAGGAGTTGTACTCCCTCTAGAAAATTTAGAAGAGGCTAGTTTAATTGAGGGAATAGATATTATTCCTGTATCTCATCTAAAAGAGGTAGCAGAATTTATAAGTAATAATACCAAACCTATTTTTGAAAAACCTCAAAGAAAATTGAATACAGAGTATAAAGTTGATTTTAGTGAGGTAAAGGGGCAAACCCTAGCTAAAAGAGGGATGGAGATTGCAGCAGCAGGGGGACACAATATTCTTTTAATAGGGAGTCCAGGTTCTGGAAAATCTATGTTAGCTAAAAGAATGATAACAATTTTACCACCTATGACTGAAAATGAGATAATTCAAAGTACTAAAATTTATAGTGTTGCTGGAGAGCTAAATAGTGAAAATCCTATTATTAATAAACGTCCTTTTAGAGCCCCTCACCATACAAGTTCACCAACAGCTATTATAGGTGGTGGAAAAAAGATAAGTCCTGGAGAGATAACTTTAGCATCAAATGGAATTCTACTTTTAGATGAGTTAGCTGAGTTTCCAAGAAGTGTATTAGAAAGTTTACGTCAACCTTTAGAAGATGGAAAAATCTCTATAACAAGAGCACATTATAAGGTAAATTTTCCAAGTAAATTTTTATTAGTAGGAACAAGTAACCCTTGTCCTTGTGGGTTCTATTTTGAAGGAGATAAATGCAATTGCTCTCAACATGAGGTTACTAAATATATGAAAAAACTTTCAGGTCCTATTATGGATAGAATAGATATTCATATTGAGATGAGAAGATTGTCAGAAGATGAGCTTATGAATAGTTCAGTTGCAGAAAGTTCAGAGGAGATTAGAAAAAGAGTTATAAAAGTTAGAGAGATTCAAAGGGAAAGGTTTGGAAATGATGAAACCTTAAATAGCAATATGTCCTCTTCAGATATAAAGAAATATTGTAAGATTTTACCAGAGGATAGAGAGTATTTTAAAAGTGCTATTCAGATATTAGGAATTTCAGCTAGAGGTTATGATAAAATTTTAAAAACAGCAAGAACAATAGCTGATTTAGATGATAGTATTGAGATAAAGCGTTTCCATCTGATGGAAGCTCTTTCATTTAGAAGGAAATAAGATAATTTAAAATAGAAAAAGCTATTACAAACTAACTCTTTTGTTAATTTGCAATAGCTTCTATTTTTATCTCATAACATTCATATAATAAGCTATATTAGCATTTTTATCTTTTCTTCCTTTAATTTTAGAAGTAGGACAACTCATTATAGCTGTTACTCCAGGACCATGTCCAGCTTTTATACAATCACTGTGAACTACAACTCCAATAGTAACAGATCCTTTTAAGTAATCTCTACCAAAGCAGTTATTACAATCTTGAAGAAGAACTATATCTCCAAATCTTAAATCATTGATACCATATTTTTCATTAGCTTCTTTATCTCCAGTCATAATATCATAGTCTCCAGAGAAAGCTGTTGAACTTCCTACACCAGATCCCATTAAATATGGTGGTATCTCAGTAGCTACTGGAACTTCTAAGCATCCATCTTCAGTAACTCTGATATCCATTTTTTCTAAAAGCTCTGGATCTATATTCATACAAACAACATCATCAAATCCTTCAATTTTTAATCCTTGTCCAAAAGCTTTAACTAAAATTTTATCATCTATATTTAATTTTTCTAAAGTTTCATCATCAAAATATACTAATGTATGCTCAATACCTCCATGTCCACCAGTTACAAAACCAGTAGCTCCCTTTGCATCTCCAGACATAACCTTAGCTTCATTTCCTATACAACCAAGTACCATAAGAGCATTATTTTCATTAGTATTTTCATTTCTAACACTTACCCCAGGCTCAACATGATCTCCAACCCATTTCATGCAAGAATCTCCAACTTTTACATTATATGAAATTCCTCCAGTAGCAGGAAGTATCATAGGCACTCCATCTCTAGAAATTCTATAAGGTGAAGCTATAATTGGGCTGTGAACTTTTCCCCCAACTGATTGTTTAACTAAAAATTCTTTATTTGTTTTTATCATCTTATCCTCCTAAAATATTTTTAGTGATTCTCTAACATATTTTAATATATATTTTTTTTAATGTAAAGAAAAATAGGATAATTTGACATCTTTTCAAATTATCCTATTTCCTAAAACTATATATTAAAACATCTTGGGGAAAGATTTTATATTGTTAATATACCAATAATATGTGACAATTATGTTACAAATAAGTTGAAAAAATTGACAAAAAATCTTTTTTAGAATACTCTTATATTATAGGGGTGATGTTTATGGAAAATATTAAGTTAGTTGTGATTATTCAATGTGCTATTGCTAAAAGAAGATGTAGTGGTTTCTATTGTATGGATTGTTTCTACAAAAGAAAGGGAGGGTTTGTAAATTACCCAAAAGAAAAAAATATTCAATATATGATGTTTGAATGTGGTGGGTGTTGTGGTAAAGAGATCTCTAGTCTTTTAGGACATCTTTCAAGAAAATTGAAAGAAGATGACGAGATAAAAAGAGATGAAGTTGCAATTCACTTAGCTTCATGTATGGTTACAGATAATCACCATTATGATAGGTGTCCTCATATAGATTATATCAAACAAATAATAGATAAACAGGGATATAAAAATATTGTTGAGGGAACTTTATTTGCCAGAATAAGTGAGAAAAAAAGAAAATCAGGAGAATATAGTTTATATTTGGTAGATAAGTAAAAAAATTTTTTCAATTAAATCCTTTTTCCGTTGTAAAAAGTCATATTTTTTGATATAATAAAATAATATTTCAAAGTTGTTCAGAAACTATTCACATAAATAAAAAAATCAGGAGGAAGAAAATGAAGTGTGTTATTACTGTATTTGGTAAGGATAAAGTAGGTATCATTGCTAAAACTTGTGCTTATTTATCAGAGGTAAATATAAATATCCTTGATATTTCTCAAACTATTGTAGATGGATATTTTAATATGATGATGATAGTTGATATTTCTAAAATATCAAAACCTATGGAAATAGCTGCTGAAGAGCTTAAAGGAATAGGAAAAGAGCTAGGTGTTATTGTATCAATGCAACATGAAGATATCTTCAATTGTATGCACCGTATCTAATTATTAAAAAAGGGTTTATAGGAGGAAAATTAATATGATTTCCAGAGTGGAGATTCAAGAAACTAATAGAATGATAGCTGAAGAAAATCTTGATGTACGTACTATAACTATGGGTATTAGTCTGATAGATTGTGCTGATCCAGATATAAATAAATTCAATGAAAATATATATAAAAAAATAACAACTTATGCTAAAGACTTAGTAAAAGTTGGAGATGAAATTGCAAAACATTTTGGAATACCAGTTGTAAATAAAAGAATATCTGTAACTCCTATTGCAATAGCAGCAGCAGGATGTAAAACAGATTCTTATGTAAGTATTGCTAAAACTTTAGATAAAGCTGCTGAAGCTTGTGGAGTTAACTTTATAGGAGGTTTCTCTGCTCTTGTACAAAAAGGGTGTACTCCTTCTGATAGAATTCTTCTTGATTCTATCCCTGAAGCTCTTGCAGTAACTGAAAGAGTATGTTCATCTGTTAATATAGGAACTTCAAGAAATGGTTTAAATATGAATGCAGTTAAAAAAATGGGAGAGATCATAAAAGAAACTGCTGAACTTACAAAGGATAGAGATAGTATCGGTTGTGCTAAATTTGTAGTGTTCTGTAACGCTGTTGAAGATAACCCATTTATGGCTGGAGCATTTCATGGTGTTGGGGAAGCTGACTGTGTAATTAACGTTGGAGTTAGTGGACCTGGAGTTGTTAAAAAAGCTCTTACAGAAGTTAGAGATGCTGATTTTGAAACTCTTTGTGAAGTAGTTAAGAGAACTGCATTTAAAATAACAAGAGTTGGACAATTAGTTGCTCAAGAAGCTTCAAAAAGATTAAATGTTCCTTTTGGAATTATAGATCTATCATTGGCACCTACTCCTGCTGTTGGAGATAGTATTGCAGAGATATTCCAAGAGATGGGATTAGAACAAGCTGGAGCACCAGGAACAACAGCTGCACTTGCTATTCTTAACGACAACGTTAAAAAAGGTGGAGTTATGGCATCTTCATATGTTGGTGGATTAAGTGGAGCCTTCATCCCTGTAAGTGAAGACCATGCTATGATTGAAGCTGCAGAACTAGGAGCACTTACATTAGAAAAGCTTGAAGCTATGACTTGTGTATGTTCTGTTGGACTTGATATGATTGCTATTCCTGGAAATACATCAGCAGCAACTATTTCAGGAATTATAGCTGATGAAGCTGCAATTGGAATGGTAAATAATAAAACAACTGCTGCTAGACTTATTCCAGTTGTTGGAAAAGATGTAGGAGATCAAGTTGAATTTGGTGGACTTTTAGGATATGCTCCAATAATGGCTGTTAATAAATTTAGTTGTGAAAGATTTGTTAACAGAGGGGGAAGAGTTCCTGCTCCTATCCATAGTTTTAAAAACTAATTTTAAAAATTTCTTAAATGCTGAAAAGAGAGTTTTCTCTTTTTGGCATTTTTTTATTTGTTAAGGTATAATTTAACAAATACAATAAAAAATAGAGCCATATAGATTGATTCTTCAATCTATTACAGCTCTATAAAAATTTACTATTTAATTTTTATTAATTACTCTTCTACTTTTTTATATAGTTCTATATATTTCTTAGCAGAAGTATCCCAGTTGTTATCTCTTGCTTTAGCATTTTTAACAACTTTTTCCCATTGAGGTTTATCTTTATAAACAGAGATTGCATATTCTAAAGTTTTTAATAGTTCCTCTCCACTTACATTTTTAAATCCAAATCCATCTCCCTCTCCTGTAAACTCATTATATGGAGTTACAGTATCTTTTAAACCTCCAGTTTCTCTAACAATAGGAACACAACTATATCTCATTGCTATCATTTGAGATAATCCACAAGGTTCAAAAATTGAAGGCATTAGGAACATATCTGCTCCACTATAAATATCTATTGAAAGTGGTTGGTTAAATCCTATATATGAGCAAACCTTTCCTGGATATTGTCTCTCTTTCCATTTAAAGAAATCTTCATATTTAGGTTCACCATTTCCTAAAAGAATAAATTGAATTCCTAAGTCCATCATCTTATCAAAGACTTCAGCAATCATATCTATTCCCTTTTGTCTATCTAATCTAGTGATTATTGCAACTAATGGAACATCTGGCTCTTTATTCAATCCTAATTTTTCTTGTAATTCAGCTTTTAATCTTTTCTTACCCTTTCTAGGAACTTTATATACATTACCATCTATTCCATTTACAATTCCCTTTAATTTGTAATCAAATTTTCTAAATAGACCATCTAATCCTTCTCCTAATTCTGGAGTTTTAATCTCTTCTGCATATGAGTCACTAACTGTAGTAACAAAATCAGAATAAACTACTCCTCCTTTTAAGAAAGAAATCATATCATAATATTTAATTCCATCTTCTTGGAAATATTTGTTTCTATCTATTTCTAATGTGTTCTCAATTACATTATTAAAGAAGAATCCTTGGAATCTAAGATTATGGATAGTAAAGATAGTTTTTATATCATTTAATCCACGTTCTTTTAAATATATTGGCACAAGCCCTGTATGCCAGTCATTGCAATGGATGATATCTGGTTCAAATCCAGTTATATAGAAAGTTTCAACTATAGCTTTAGCAAAGAATGTGAATCTTTCACAATCATCTCCCTCACCATAGACTTTATCTCTCTTAAAATATCTTTCATTGTCAACGAAATAGTAAGTTACTCCTTCTAATTCATAACTATCTATTCCTACATACTCATTGTGGTGAGCTACCCAAATTTGTTTATCTCCTAGATGTTTCATCTCATTTCTATATTTTTCAGGTATATTACCATATTTAGGCATGATAACTCTAACATCTATTTTCTCTTTTTTTAGTGCTTTTGGTAGAGAATAAGCTACGTCTCCTAGCCCTCCTGTTTTTACAAAAGGCCACGCTTCTCCAGTTGCAAAAAGTATCTTCATCTACTGCCCTCCTTTTGCCTTAAAAACCTACTCTTTTCCCTTTAAATAATCTAATAGATCTTTATAGTGTTCAACATCCCATTTAACACTTTTCTCTATAACTAATGGATAGTTTTTAGAAGCAATAAGTTTTTCATTGCATTTGATAACATTATTTTTATCAACTATAATATTTTTTAATACAGCTCCTGATTTTACAACACTATCTTGAAGAATTATACTATCTTCAACTATTGCTCCCTCTTCTACAACTGCTCCTCTAGCAAGGATAGAGTTTTTAACTTCTCCTCCTAGCATACATCCGTTAGCAATAATAGAATTTACTACTTGAGCTGATTTTTTAAACATTGAAGGTGGAGTATCTTTTGTTTTAGTAAAGATATTTCTATCATCTTTCTTAAATACATCATCTCTAACTTCTTTATTTAATAGATCCATATTGAAGTCGAAGTACTCTTTAGTTGAGTTGATACATGCTAAGTATCCTTTAAATTCATATCCATTAATAGAAACTCTTCCAACATTTCTAGAGATTAGATCTCTTACTGTATAGTAAGCTCCATTTTGAATTCCATCACAGATTAATTTAATTAGTAACTCTTTTTTCAATACAAAGATTTCTAGAGAGATATTTTCATCTTTTTTGAAGAATAAGTTTTGTCCTATTCCAGTAATCTCTCCATTTTCTCCTAATTTAACACTATCACAGTTATCAAATCTTGAGTTAGCATTATCTACTGTTTTATAGACTAAAGTTACATCTTTTCCACTTTCTTCATGTTTTTTTACTACATCTGCAATATCTATATTACAAACCATATGAGAACTCATTACAACAACATTTTGTTGTTTACTACGGAAGAAGTATTCCATATTTTTCTTTACTCTTTTTATATTTGTAGAGTAAGTTGAGTCTGCCATTTGTTTAAAGATAAATATTCCATCTTTTTTTCTATCTAGATCCCATTCAGTTCCTCTTCCTATATGGTCAGTTAATGAGTTAAGATCTTCATTTCCACCAAATATTCCAACATTTCTAATTCCTGCATTTACAAGATTTGATAATGAAAAGTCTATTATTCTATAAGTTCCTCCAACTGGAAGAGAAGCAAGTGGTCTCATTTTTGTAAGTGATCTGATATTATCTAAAGATTCGGCTAAAAATATTATAGCCATATAGTTATTTAGCATAATAATTTCCTCCCTCGCAAGCTTATTTTATAGCTTCACTTTTTACTGTTTTTCCTTGTCCGATTATTGCAATATGTTCATCGTCACCAACTACTGTATTTTTCTTAACAGTTACATTATCAGCAATAATAGCTTTGTTAATAATAACGTTTTCTTCAATTACAGTATTTTGCATTACTACCGAATTGATAACTTTACTATTTTTTCCAATTTTTACTCCAGGGAATATTACAGAGTTTCTAACTTCTCCTTCTATTTCGCACCCTTTGTCTACTAGTGAACTTATAACTATTGCATCGTCACTTACATATAATGGTGGATATACACCTTGACGAGTGTTTATTTTCCAGTTCTTATCAAAAATATTTAATTCATTATCTGGTTTTAATAGATCCATATGAGCATCCCAGAAACTTTCTATAGTTCCAACATCTTTCCAGTATCCTTTAAATGGATATGCCATAAGTTTTTTATGGTCATTTAAAAGATTAGGAATTATATTTTTACCAAAGTCATTACTTGAATTTGGATCTTTTTCATCTTCAATTAAATATTGTTTTAATAATTTCCATTTGAAAATATAGATTCCCATTGATGCAAGAGTACTCTTTGGTTCTTTTGGTTTTTCTTCAAATTCATAGATTGAATAATCTGGATTTGTATTCATGATTCCAAAGCTTGGAGCATCTTTTAAAGGTACATTAAATACCCCTATAGTTGCATCTGCATTATTTTCTTGATGGAATTTTAACATTTTGTCATAATCCATTTTATAGATATGGTCTCCAGAAAGAATAAGAACATTTTCTGGTTCATATTTATCTATAAATTGCATATTTTGGTAAATAGCATTTGCTGTACCTTTATACCATCCACCTTCATCATTTTTCTTAGTATGTGGTTGAAGTACTGTAACTCCTCCATCCATTCTATCTAAATCCCATGGTGATCCTATTCCAATATGATCATTTAATACATGTGGTTCATATTGAGTAAGTACTCCTACTGTGTCAATTCCAGAGTTTGAACAGTTACTTAATGCAAAGTCAATTATTCTATATTTTCCCCCGAAAGCAACTGCTGGTTTAGCTATTTTTTCAGTAAGATCTAATAAACGGCTTCCTTGTCCTCCAGCCAATATCATAGCTATTATTGATTTTTTCTTCATAATATCCTCCTAATATTTTTTAATACTATTTGGCTAATACTTTAGCTATTTTTTCTTTTTAATCTTTCTCCTTGTTTACTTTTCTACTTGTTTTTCTTTTTAAGCCCCCTTCTTTTTCAGGTTTCAAAAAAACAACTGTGTTAGCAGGAATATCTATTTCTATATGTTGCTCTCTATAATTCCAACTTTCTAAAATTGGCTTATATTTTTTCTTCTTTAGAATCCCTTTTCCACCATATTTTTTATCATCGCTGTTGATAATTACATTATATACTTTATTTTCTGGAATTCCAACTCTATATTTAATTTTATTTGTTCCAGAAAAGTTAAAGACAATTACTATATGTTCTTTTGAATCTCTTGTTTTTCTTAAAAAGGCTATCATATTTTCTGTATAGTTTTCATGCTCAATCCATTCAAAAGTGTCTCCACCATCTTCCCATAAAGATTTTTCATCTAAATACATTTTATTTAGATCTCTAACAAAAGTTTGCATATTTTTATTATCTTCATGTTGCTCTATAAGGTGCCATTCTAGTGATTCATAGAATCTCCACTCTAATCCATGGGCAAATTCATTTCCCATAAAGTTAAGTTTTTTTCCTGGATGAGCCATTTGATATGAGTATAGTGCTCTTGTATGAGCTAGTTTATCCTCTTGATATCCTGGCATTTTATCTACAATAGATTTTTTTCCATGTACCACTTCATCATGTGATAATGGTAAAACATAATTTTCTGAAAAAGCATACATAAATGAAAATGTAAGTTTCCCATGATGATCTTTTCTAAAAAGAGGATCTGTACTAAAATATTTTAAAGTATCATTCATCCATCCCATATTCCACTTACTATCAAATCCTAAACCTCCATCTACTGGATGTTTAGTTACAAGTGGCCAAGCAGTTGAATCTTCTGCTACTACCAAAACATTTGGGAAATCATCATGAACAATCGAGTTCATCTCTTTAAAGAAATCTACTGCCCCTAAATTTTCTTGTCCACCATATTGATTTGTTATCTTTTCTCCATTTTTCCCATATGAAAGATATAGCATATTTGCCACTGCATCCATACGTACTCCATCTATATGAAACTCTTTAAACCAATATGTCAAGTTAGAGATAAGAAAACTTTTTACCTCATTTCTAGTTACATCAAAGTTACATGTTCCCCACTCTTGATTTTCACCAAGTCTTTCATCTTGATACTCATAACATGGAGTTCCATCAAATTTATATAATCCATGGGCATCTTTACAGAAGTGTCCAGGTACCCAGTCAAGAATTACTCCTATATTATTTTTATGCATCAAATTTACAAAGAACATAAAATCTTCTGGAATTCCATAACGACTTGTTACAGAGTAATATCCTGTAGCTTGATATCCCCAAGAAGCATCTAGAGGATACTCATTTAATGGCATAATTTCAACATGAGTATAGTTCATCTCTTTTAAATATTCACATAACATCATTGCTGAATCTCTATAATTTAGCCATTCGCCATGAATTCCTCTTTTCCATGAACCTAAATGAACTTCATAGATATTTATAGGCTTATTTAAACCTGTTGTTCTTTTATTTAGCCATCTTTTATCTGCCCATTTAAACTTTGGTACATCATATACAATTGAAGCAGTATTTGGTCTAACTTCTGAATAGAAAGCATATGGGTCTGCTTTCATTATAACATTTCCATTGCTATCTTCTACTCTATATTTATATTTTTCCATTTTCTTTAATTTTGGTATTTCTAGTTCCCATATTCCCTCAGCATTGATCTTATTCATCATATGGTTACTTCCATCCCAATTATTAAAATCTCCAACTACTGCTACTGATTTAGCATGGGGAGCCCACACTCTAAAAATTACTGATTTTTTTGTGCAATGAGCTCCCATATAGTTATATGCTTCTCTATGTTCTCCTCTATGAAAAAGATATATATCTAATTCTCTTTCCATTAAAATATCACCTCCTGATGATATTAGTCTTCCAATTTAGCTGGTTCTATAAACCAAATTTCATCTGCATACTCTTTTATTGTTCTATCTGATGAGAATTTACCTGCATTTGCAATGTTCATTAATTGTTTTTTAGCCCAACCTAATCTATCTCTATATTCAACATTTATTCTCTTTTGAGCATTTCTATAGGCTTCGAAATCTTCTAATACAAAGTATTGATCTGCTTGATGCCAAGGAGCATTTTCCATAAGTGATCTATGAATAGTTCCATAAATTCCTGTTCCTAGATCATTAAATGTTCCATCTATTAGAGAATCTACTATTTTCTTTAATCCTTCTACTGAATTATAAGGCACATGAGGATCATATCCTTTAGCTCTCATCTCTTCAATTTCATTTACTTTTAATCCAAATATGAAGTTATTTTCCTCTCCAGCTTCCTCTACTATTTCAACGTTTGCTCCATCAAGTGTTCCTATTGTAAGAGCTCCATTTAGCATGAATTTCATATTTCCAGTTCCTGAAGCTTCTTTTCCTGCTGTTGAAATTTGTTCTGATATATCTGCTGCTGGGAATAGTTTTTGTGCTACTGATACTCTATAGTTTTCAACAAATACTATTCTTAATTTTCCATTTGTTTCTGGGTCTTTATTGATAACTTGAGCAACTTCATTTATTAATCTAATAATTCCTTTAGCAACTAGATATCCTGGTGCTGCTTTAGCTCCATAAATATATGTTACTGGTTGGAAAGACATTGAAGGATTTAATTTTAATTTATTATATAATCCTATTACATGGAAGATATTTAACAGTTGTCTTTTGTACTCGTGTAATCTCTTAATTTGAATATCAAATATAGAGTTTGGATTTACCTCTATTCCTTGAACTTCTCTTAAATATTTTACAAGTTCTATTTTTTTAGCATGTTTAATAGATAATAATTTTTTCAATACTTCTTCATCATCTACATATGCTTCTAATTTCTTTAGTTGACTTAAATCAGTAATCCATTCATTTCCAATTAGTTCTGTAATAAGTGCTGATAACTCTGGGTTAGATTGAAGAAGCCATCTTCTTTGAGTTATTCCATTTGTTTTATTTAAGAATCTTTCTGGATATAATTCATACCAATCTTTTAACTCTTTATGTTTAAGAATTTCAGTATGTAGTGCTGCAACTCCATTTGTAGCATGAGTTCCATAAATAGCAAGCCATGCCATATGAATCATATTTCCTTGAATTATTGACATTCTATCTTGTCTTGCAGTATCATTTGGGAATCTTTCAGCTAAGAATCCTCTTAATTGATTGTTAATTCCTTGAGTTATTTGATATACTCTTGGTACTACTTGTTCATATAATCCTACCCACCATTTTTCAAGTGCTTCAGCTAGAATAGTGTGGTTTGTATAAGAGAAAGTTTTTTCAACTATACTCCATGCTTTTTCCCATGAAAGTCCTTCTAAGTCAACAAATAATCTCATTAATTCAGGTATAGCAATAACTGGATGAGTATCATTTAATTGGATAGCTACATATGATGGGAACTCATCAAAGTTAGTTCCATGAATTCTCTTATATTTTCTTAAAATGTCTTGTAGTGATGCTGATACAAAGAAATATTGTTGTTTTAATCTTAATTTTTTACCTTCATCTGTTGAATCGTTTGGATAAAGTACTCTTGATATATCCTCTGCTCTAGTTTTATCTTGAGTTGCATGTAAGTAATCTTGTTGATTGAATTTTCCTAAATCAAGATCTACTAAAGATTTAGCTTCCCAAAGTCTTAAAGTATTTATATTTCTTGTTCCATATCCAATAATAGGCATATCATAAGGAACAGCTCTTACACTTCCATCACCAAAACTTACTATTACTTCATCAGCTGGTCTCATAACTGACCATACATCTCCATATTTTAACCAAGTTTCTGGTTTTTCAACTTGATATCCATCTTTAAATGATTGGTTAAAGATACCATTTCTATATCTTATTCCATATCCATGTCCTGGTAAATTTAAAGTAGCTAGTGAATCAAGGAAACATGCTGCTAGTCTTCCAAGTCCACCATTTCCTAAAGCTGAGTCCTCTTCTGCATCTTCTACTTTATTGTAATCTATTCCTAGTTCTGTTAAAACTTCTTTAACTTCATCTAAAACTCCAAGGTTAATAAGGTTATTTCCTAAAGCTCTTCCCATTAGGAATTCTGCTGAGAAATAATAAGCTTGCTTCTTTTGTGAATAAAGTTTATTAGTCTCATACCAATCTTCAGCTATATCTTCCATTATAGCCTTTCCTAAAGCTCTGTACACCTCAAATTCAGTAGCTTCAGAAATCTCTTTTCCAAAACTTACCTTAACATACTTTTCAATTTGTTTTCTTAGTTCTTCTTTTCCTACTCTCATTTTCTCTCCCTTTAATATTAGTGTTTCTATCTGTAAAACTTTCTAGTAACATTCTTTAAATTTTCTGCTACCTCATCTGTTAATTCATGAGATTGCATTCTCCATTTCCAGTTTCTTCCAAGAGTTGAAGGAGCATTCATTCTTCCCTCTTCTCCTATTCCTAGTAAATCTTGCATCTGTACAATTGCTATGTTAGCCTCTGAGGCCCATATTGCATTTATAAATCTCCAATTTATAGGATCCCAATAGTTACAATTTTTCTCTATTAAATATTTTTTTAAATATTCATCGCAATAGAATTTTGTTTCTGGTGATATCCCTTTATACCATCCTTCAACTGTGTTATTATCATGAGTACCTGTATAAGCTACTGAATTTTTTTCATATTTATGTGGTAAATAATCACTGTCATCAGAATCAAAAGCAAATTCTAAAATTTTCATTCCTGGAAATTCACTTCTTTTTAGAAGTTTTCTTACCCCATCTGTAAGCAGTCCTAAATCCTCAGCTATTATAGGTTTCTTTCCTATTTTTCTTTCTAATACTCTGAAAAATTCAATACCTGGACCTTTTTCCCAATGTCCTTTTACAGCTGTTTTATCCTTAGCTGAAATACTCCAATAAGCTTCAAAACCTCTAAAGTGATCTATTCTCACTATATCATATATTTTAAAACTATACTCTATTCTTTTTACCCACCATTGATAACCACTCTCTTTTAACTTTTTCCAATCATAGAGAACATTTCCCCATAATTGTCCATCTTTGCTGAAGTAATCTGGTGGACATCCAGCAACTCTCTTAGGTCTTTTATACTTATCAAATTGAAATATTTCTAAATTTGACCAAGTATCTGCACTATCTGTGGCAACAAAAATTGGAATATCTCCAATTATTTTTATACCATTTGAATTAGCATACTCTTTTAACTTAAACCATTGCTTATAGAAAGTATACTGCACAAATGAAAAATAATCCATATTTTTCTTTATTTCTTCATCTATTAACATTTTCTTTAGATTTCTATATTTATAGTCTTTTAGCCAATCTTGCCAAGATTTACCATCAAACTTAAATTTTAGAGCCATATATAGTGAATAATTATCTAACCACCAACTATTTTCTTTTTTAAATTTTTTAAACTCTTCAACTATATCTTCTCTATTTTCTTTTTTAAACCCTTCAAAAGCTTTTTTTAAAACTTTTGTTTTTCTCTCATATAATTGTTCATAAGCAAGATTATCACTGTAGTTAATCTCTCTCATATAATCTAAATCATCTCTATCTAAATAACCTAGTTGATAAAGATCTTCTATATCTATAAAATATGGGTTTCCTGCATATGTTGAAAAAGATTGATATGGAGAGTCTCCATACCCTGTAGGTCCCATTGGAAGTACTTGCCATAATTTTTGTTCACTTTTCTTTAAAAAATCAACAAACTCATAAGCTTTCTTCCCAAAATCTCCAATTCCATATTCACTTGGAAGGGAACTTATATGCATTAAAATACCACTGCTTCTCTCAAACATCTTTTCACCTGCTTTTAATATATAAAGTTTTTCTTTTCATGCAAACTATTTATTGAGATACTTTTCTCAAAAGATTTCTCATATAATTTTGCTAATCTTGCCATATAGATATCACTATGTATATGCTCAGAAATTATTTGAATATATTCTGGATTATCAGTTAAAGTTCCTGTTATTTTCTCACTAGAGTTTGTAACAACAAAACTTTTCTTCAAATCTACAACAACCATTATTCTCTTTGAATGTTTATAATCTTCACAAGCATCTGTTTTATGATAATATTCTATCCCTTTAGCATCTATCTCTCTTAACTTATTGAAAGAAAAAATAATTACTCTTACACCTTTACTAGCTGCTTCCTTCAACTCTTTTTCTATAATCTCTAAAGGAAAATCTATATTCATATAAATCTCTTTCTCTGCATTTTTTATTATCTCTTGTAAAGTTTTTAAGATATTATCATATCCCTCTATTCTTAAATAGTAATTTTCTTTAGGAACTTTTTTAACATTCTTTAATTGTTCTTTGGCTATTTCTAAATTTTGATAAAAACCTTTTTCTAATTCTTTAAATAGTAATTCTGGATCTTTTGCTTCATATTCTCTACTATCTCCTGGAGTCATAAATACATAACCCTTTTTATATAGCGACTCTAATGTTTGATAGACATTAGAACGAGAAATATTAAGTTCTTTAGCCATTTTATAGCCATTCATCTTTCCAAATTTTAAAAGAGTTACATAGACTATAGCCTCTGTTTTAGTAAAACCAAACCCCATCAGTTTATCTATTACATCTTGCATATCTTACTCCTTTTAATAAGTAGTTCTTTTTAGTACTACTATTTTATACGTTTATTATACTTCAAAAACTTGATTTATTCAATCATATTTCTCATAAAAATGTTTATCTATCTAACATTTTATAAATTAATTAAATATATTTTTTTAATAATTATCATTTTTTAATTTTTATTTATTATGTAAAAATTTATGCTGATTTTATTTTTTTGAATTATTAATTCATATTTTTATTAAAGTTGTATAATCAAGAAAATTTCACATGACACTAGTTGTAAAAATATGGTATAATTTTATTGTATTAATTTTAAGTTTATAAAAAATATAATATATAAATACTATGATTAGGAGCGATATTATGAATATTTTTTTTAGGATTGTCTTTATTTTTATTCTTGTTTTGATGAGTGTCTTTTTATCTATGAGTGAAATTTCTCTAGCTTCTGCTAGAAAAATGAAACTTCAAGTAATGATTGAAGAGGGAAATGAAAATGCTGCTAAAGTTTTAGAGATTCAACAGATGTCAGGAAACTTTTTCACAGTAGTTCAAATTGGTATAAATGCCATAGCAATAATGGGTGGTATACTTGGAGATAATATAGCAACTCCTTGGGTTAAAAATTTTATTATTACTTGGTTACCTTTTCTTTCAATAAAAGCTGAAATGATAGGAAGCTTTGTTTCTTTTTGTATTATTACTGGATTATTTATTGAGTTTGCTGATCTTATTCCAAAAAGATTATCAATGGTTTCACCTGAAAAAATTGCTGTAAACATTATAAAGCCTATGCTATTTTTAATCTGTGTATTCAAGCCTTTAATCGTTATTTTCAATGGAATAGCTTCATTTATATTTAAAATTTTTAAAGTGCCACAAACTAGAAATGATATTATAACATATGATGATATTTTTGCTGTTGTTGATGCTGGTGCTGAAGCTGGAGTTGTTCAAAAGAAAGAGCACTCTTTAATTGAAAATATATTTGAATTAGATACAAGATGGGTTTCTTCAATTATGACTACAAGGGATGAAATTGTATATCTTACTATTGAAGAGGGAGAGGAAAGTATAAAAAATAAGATAGCAAATTACCCTCATTCTAAATTCCTAGTTTGTCAAAATGAAATTGATTCTTTAATTGGATATGTTGATTCTAAAGATATCTTACCTAGAATTTTAAAGGGTGAAATTAGTGGATTACATGATATTCAAGAGATTACAAATACTTCTCTATTGATTATTCCTAATACCCTTACACTGTCAGAAGCTTTAGATAGATTTAATGAGGCAAGAGATGATTTTGCTATTATCTTAAATGAATATGGACATGTAGTGGGTTTAGTTACCCTTAATGACGTTGTAAATACTTTAATGGGAGATATTGTATATCAAGATCAAGATGAACAACAAATCATTTGTAGAGGAGAAGGATCATGGTTAATTGATGGTGTCACTCCTATTGAAGATGTTAAAAAGGTTTTAGAGATAGAAAAGTTTCCTGAAGAGGATACTTATGAAACTATTGCTGGATTTATGATGTATATGTTAAAAAGTATTCCTAAGAAAGCTGCTAAAGTTGAATTTGAAAATTATACTTTTGAAGTTGTAGATGTAGATAATTTTAAAGTCGATCAACTTCTTGTAAATAGAGTAAATATTCCTGAACCTCCCAAAGAAATTTAAGTTTAAAGGTATTTTTTTTGGAACTCTTGACATTTCCTTACTTATGAAGTAATAAATATATCAGTACAAGCTTTAAACTTAAAATTTGAAACAAAGGGGAGGGTAAAAAGTGAAAGAGTTAGACTTCATACTTTTATACAAAATAAACAGAAAGTCAAAAAGTATTTATGAAGCCAAGAAAAAAGTCAATCTATTTTGGGAAACTTTAGCTGAGATTTTACAAGAGGATGGGCAAGTAAATTTTAGATACTTGGGGAAATTTCTTGTAAAAAGAAATAAGCCACGAAGATATTCATCACCTTATTCACAACAAATAGGCTATACAACTGGAACTTGTATTGTAAAATTTAAAGTTGGAGAGTCTTTAAGAAAAAATTTGAATGAGGTGAAAAACGATGAATAAAAAAGATTTTATTTTAAAATATATGGAAAAAAGTGGCAATATTCTTGAATTTAAAGAAGCTCAAGAAGATATTAATATCCTTTTTACTACCTTAAAAAACGTTTTAATTGCACAGGGAAAAGTTTCTTTTTTTGGAAAAGGAACTTTCGAGTTAGTTGAAAGAAAAGAAAAAATTATTGGTGATCCTAGAGGGAATGGGGTTATTAAATTACCTTCAGAAAAAACCATTAGATTTAGAGCTTCTCCTAATTTAAATAAGTTATTTAGTAATAAAAAGTAACTATCTAGTTTAAAATAGTTATAGTTTCTAAATTTGTAATAACTACTTAGTTACACATAAAAAGAGCTGTTGTAAAGCAATGATCTTATTTCATTACTTTACTCAGCTCTTTTTCCTTTACATTAACAAAGTGAAAATCACTGGAGTTACTTGAAAATTTATTTGTTTTTTCTACCAACACCATTTGATAAAGAACAAAACAAAAAAGCCCACAAACATTGTGTTTGTGAGCTCTGTAAAATCCAACCAATTATCTTTTTGAGAACTGAGGACTTCTTCTTGCTTTTTTCTTTCCGTATTTCTTTCTTTCAACCATTCTTGAGTCTCTAGTTAAGAATCCAGCTTCTCTTAAAGCAGCTTTTAAAGTTTCGTCAGATAATAAAAGTGCTCTTGATACTCCGTGTCTGATAGCTCCAGCTTGTCCAGAGTTTCCTCCTCCAACTACATTAACTCTTACTTCAAATTTGTCTAAAGTTTCAGTTAATACTAATGGTTGCTCAACTATTCTAGAAAGAATTTGTCTTCCTCCAAAATACTCAGACATAGGTTTTCCATTTATTACAATTCCTTTTCCTCCAGGAATTAATCTTACTCTTGCTACAGAAGTTTTTCTTCTACCAGTTCCTCTATATTGAATCATTTCAGCCACTGTCATTTACCCCCTATTAAAATTCTACCTTTACTGGTTTTTGTGCTGTATGTGCATGCTCTGCACCTGCGAACACTCTTAATCTTGTTAGTTGTTCTCTTCCTAATTTATTTTTTGGAAGCATTCTTTTAACAGCTAGCATTAGTAGTTCTTCTGGTCTTTTTTCTAAGATTTCTCCTAGTCTTCTTTCTCTTATTCCTCCTGGGAATCCTGAGTGGTTGTAGTATTTTTTGTCAGTTAATTTGTTTCCTGTTACAACAATTTTAGCTGCGTTAGTAACTACTACATAATCTCCTCCATCAACGTGTGGAGTGAAAGTTAATTTTTCTTTACCCATTAATTTTTTAGCTATTTCAGTTGCTAATCTTCCTAATATTTGCCCTTCAGCGTCATAATGATGCCATTCTCTAACAACATCTTCTTTTCTTTGCATAAAAGTATACTTTTTCACTTTAATTTTTCCTCCTCAAATGTTATATCTTCTAATATAACGCAACGGTCCTTTGTGGGAAAGGTTTAATATACCTTATTATTATATTAGTTTCTCTCTATTTTGTCAAGAATTTTTATTTATTTTTCTTCACTATTTTCTTTAGTTTCTTCTTCTTTTTTCTCGGGTTGCTTAGGAATAGGATTTCCAAACATCCATTCAATTTGTCTTCTCATTCCTGTTAATTCAAAAACTTTATCTCCTACTACTAATCTATCATTTTCAGGAATAGCTATATGTCCCTCTTCTAATGGAGCATCTTTATCTAAGCTCACTTGAATTTTAACTGCTTTCTCTACTCCAACAGGTTTAAATTCAGTTTTAACAGTTTTTATTACTCCATCTGTAGCAAGTATTTTAGCTATTTCTTCATCAGAGAATCTTCTTTGAGGTGGATAATCTGCTATAAATAGATCTGCTGTTTGAATGAATTTAACCTTATCTTCAGCTACTTTTTCAAATACATCTACTGTATATTTTCCTCTTTCTGTTACTAAGAATTTTTCTAAATCAACTATTTTCTTTCCTACTCCAAATGGATCTAACATTACTCCAAACTCTCCTTTAGTTATTAAAGAATCATCTGGTGCATTTAATCTTATTTCAAACATTGTTGGTCTTTCTAATTCTGAAAAAGTAAATACTATTGAAAGATTTACCATTGGAAATGGAAACATTGGTTGAATTAAGTTGTCAAAAGCTCCTAAAATATCTACAACTCCAGGAACTTGTGGATTTGGTTGTGCTTTGTATGCTGTAACTATACTTTTTAATTTTGGCATCTTCTTTACCCCTCTTTATTTATTGATTTTTAAACATTTACTTTAATATATCATATTTTTTTTAGCTTTGCAAACTAAAGGAGAGATTAACTCTCTCCTTTAATAGAATCATTTTTTATTTCTCTTTAACAACATTTTCTCCAGCTATCTTACCAAATACTGTTATATCTGCTAAAGCATTTCCTCCAAGTCTATTTGTACCATGGATTCCACCTGTAACCTCTCCAGCTGCATATAATCCAGGAATTACATTTCCTTTTTCATCAATTACTTGAGCTTTTTCATTTATTTGAACTCCACCCATTGTATGATGAACAGTAGGAATACGTGCTCCTGCATAGAATGGTGCTTTGTCAAATTTTATTCCTAATAGTTTTCTTCCATAAGCATCTTTTCCAGCATCAATTCCTTTATTGTACTCTTCTATTGTTTTCTTTAGGTTTTCTGCTGGAACATTTATTTTCTCTGCAAGTTCATCTAAACTATCAGCTTTCACTGCTCTACCTGCTTTTATTAAATCTCCTATTGATTCATTAAAGTTATTTTTATCCTCTAAAGTAGGGTAAACCTTAGAATCAACTATTACCCACATATATGCATCTTTTTGGTCAAATAGAGCATTTGTCATAACATCTCTTCTCTCATCTTCTGCTACAAAACGTTTTCCATCTTTATTAACAAATATTCTATCTTCAACTGTTGTTTCAATATTTCCACTTAAACTTCCTGTTACAGGGTCTCCCATAGGTAAAAGTTGAATATCACTCATTCCAACTAAATTAGCTCCAACTTTTTCAGCCATAACAATACCTGAAGCATCTCCACCTGGATGATTTGTTGTAAGAATATTTTCTGTTAATTTTGAGTTATATTTTTGTCTAAACTCTACATCTCCTGCAAATCCTCCAGTTGCTAATACAACTCCTTTATTTACATTTAAAGTTATATTTTCAGTAGCTGATTCAGCTTTTACTCCAACTACTCTTCCATCTTTTTTTATTAATTCTGTGGCAGTTGTTTCATAAAGGATTTTTATACCATTTTTCTCTGCAAACTCTTTATGAGCTATAATTAATCCTGTTCCAACAGGAGCAGTAGGCTTATGACTTCTAGGATAAAGTGCTCCTAATACTGTAAATACCTCATCTTTAAAAGTTACTCCTAGACTTTCTAGCCATTCTAATGCTGGGTAAGCATTTTCAACTAAAACTCTAACTAATTTAGGATCTCCTTTTTTATCTCCACCTTCATATGTATGTTTAAAGTGTAGATCTACTGAATCTTCTATTCCTTGTGGAACTTGTCTTTTAGGGTCAACAGCATTGTATGCTCCTCCTGCTAATACTGTATTTCCTCCAAGTCTTGGCATCTTTTCAATTAGAATAACACTTGCTCCATTTTGTTTAGCTGAAGTAGCAGCTGCAAGTCCTGCTCCTCCTCCACCTATAACAACAACATCAGCAACATACTCTTGATTAACTCTTTTTATTTCAGCTTTAGACTCTCTTTTTCTTAACTCTTTAATATCTCCACCAGCTGCTTTAACTGCATTAGTAATAGCTGTTAATACTCCTCTACTACTTACAGTAGCTCCTGCAACTGTATCAACACTCAATTTTTGTTTTTCAATAACTTCTCTAGGAACTCTTTCTAAGGCTACACTAGAAACAAAAGGTGTTTCTTTATTAGGTAATACCTTTATATCCTCAATCTTATCTTTTGAAACTTTTACCTCTACTTCAACTTTTCCTCCATATCCTGCTGCTTCCCCTTTATATGTTCCAGGATTATAGGCAAAAGATGACATAGATATTCCAACCACTAAAGTAGCTAATACTAATTTTTTAAATTTATTCATATCTTCCTCCTAAAAAATGTTCTATAATTACATTATATTAGAATTAAGATACTCAGTCAATAAATTTAAGACACTTTAATTTATTTCATAACATAAAATTCAAAAGTTGTTCCTTTATTTTCCTCAGAAGTAATTGAAATTTTTCCTCCACATTTTTCTACAAGGTTTTTAACTATTGCTAATCCCAATCCAGTACCACCTAAGTTGCTAGTTCTAGCTTTATCAACTCTGTAAAATCTATCAAATACCTTATATTGCTCTCCTAGTGGTATTCCTATTCCATTATCACTTACCTTAAAGTTGTATCTGTCATTTTCCTCCTCTATCTTAATTTTTACACAAGGAGTTTTTGAACTATTGTATATAATTCCATTTTCCACTAGATTTTTTAAGATCATAGTAACTTTTTCAAAATCTGTTCTTATATACTCATTCTCATCATTAACTTTAACTTCATACTGAATTTTCCCATTCTTTCTCTTTAAAATCATTTCCAATGTTGTTTCTAAATTCTCTTTTATCTTATCTATTCCAACTTGTGTCATATTTAAGATATTAGAATTTTCTATCTTAGATATGTTTAAAAAGTCCAAAACAATATTTTCTAGTCTCTCAACATTTCCTTTAATAACATTTAAGAATTTTATTCTCATTGATTCTGGAGCATCTTCTAAAGCTATTAAATACCCTTTTATATTTGTTAAAGGTGTTTTAAGTTCATGGCTTACATTACTTATAAAGCTCTTTTGTACCTCAACAGCTTTTCTAGTACTTGTAATATCTTTTATCGTTACTAATATTTGCCCACTAAAATCAATATGTTTTAAAGTAACTATAAAGTATCTTTTTAAAGCTTGAACATATACTTCTTCTTTAAAGTTCTTCTTCTCTACGATACCTTTTTTCATCATATCAATCAATTCAATATATCTTATACACTCCATATACTTCTCTCTTGAGTGATCAATAAGGTAACTTAAAACACTATTTTTTACTATAAATTTCCCATCACTATTCATCAAGCCGATAAAAATATCCACTGATGAGATAACTAAAGATAAGGTTTTTCTTTCACTTTTTAATCTTTCAATATTTTCAAGATTTTTACTTTGCCACTCTTTTAAAATATTCCAAAATTCAAAAAACCATTTTTCCTCTTTAAGATAGTTTATATTTCCCTTTTCTCCATTCTCTAAAAATCTCTTCATCTTTGTTATCTTATTATAGAAATCTCTTTTTATATAGTTTTTATAGAAGAAATGAATAGCAAAATTCAGAGCTATAAAAAATAGTACTTGAATAAATAAAAACTCCTTAATCTGTCTAAGTTCTTTAGAGTAATCACTAGATGTTCTTATTATATACTCCTCACCGAACTTATTTTCAAATCCTGTGGCATAGTAAGCCAAAACATACCCCATTGTTTTACTTTTTCTTATATCAAATCCCTCTTGCCCTTGTAGAGCCTCTTGAACCTCTTTTCTCTCTAAATGGTTGTCCATATGCTCTTCTCTTGAAACATTTTTAGAGTCATATTCTACCTTTCCATTTTTATCAATAAGGGTAAATCTCAAATCACTATCTGCAAAAATTTTACTGTATCTTTCATGTGAATTATCTTCAGCTAATCTTTTTACTAAAATAATATCTTGTTTTAATGTCTGTTTAGCTCTTTGTTGATACAGATTTGAAAGAATAGAGGAATTTAATCCTACAAATATTCCCTCTATAATCAATATCATTATAAGAGTTATTATCTCTTTTCTTCTAATTTGTAGCCAACTCCTTTCACTGTCTTTATACACTCAGCTAATTCTGGTATCTTATCTCTAAGTTTTGAAATATATACATCTACAGTTCTATCTCCTGTATAGTAATTACTATTCCAAACTCTATCTAAAATCTTATCTCTTGTTATTACTAAATCTTTATTTTGAACTAATAACAATAATAGATCATACTCTTTCTTAGAAAATTCTATCTCCTCTCCATTAAAAGTTACTGTATGTCTACTTTCATCTATCTCTATGTTTTTAAACTTATATTTTTCAACTTTTACTTCCCTATTTTTATTTCTTAAGAACTTCTTAATTCTTAAAACTAATTCTCTAGGGTCAAAAGGTTTTTTCATATAGTCATCTGCACCTATTTCAAGTCCCTCTAATACATCTTCTATCTCTGTTTTTGCAGTAAGCATTATTATAATTGGCTCTCCATATTCAGAAGATATATCCTTTACTATTTTTGCAAAATTTTTCCCATCTAAATTTGGCAACATAAGATCTAAAACTACTAAATCATGTTTTTTCTCTCTCAACAGTTTTAAACCCTCTAACCCATCAGAGGCTCTATCCACCTCATATCCCTCTTTTGTTAAAAAATAGGAAATTAGTTCTTGTATCTCTTTGTCATCTTCTACTATTAAAATTTTCATATTTTCTCTCCTAAAAAATATTTTTCTATATCTTATATTATATCACAAAATAAAAATGCCCACTTAAAATTCTTCTAAGTGGGCTAAAATTTTTAGTTCCTTATTTTAATTTATTTTACTGGAACAAATCCTTCATTTTTCATTATCTCTTGTCCTTCAGAAGAAACTGCATAATCTACTATTCCCTTAACTTCTCCCTCTCTTGCAGCATCTGCATACCAGAATACTTCTCTAGCTATTGGATAAGTTTTGTTAAGTACATTTTCTGGTGTTGCAGCAACTCCATCTACTGTTATTGCTTCTACACTACTATCCATGTATCCCATTCCAATATATCCAATTGCATATTTGTTAGCTTTGATCTCTTGTTTTATAGCTTCATTTGAAGGCATATATAGTGTTTTTGCACCATATTCTTGAGTTCCTTTAGAGTTACCTTCTCTGATGATGTGTTCTTTAAAGAATTCGTGAGTTCCTGAAGATGAGTCTCTTGATAAAACTACTATTTCAGCATCTTCTCCTCCTAGTTCTTTCCAGTTTGTGATCTCTCCTCTAAATACTTTTCCTAGAGTTTTATCATCTATATCTTTTACTGGATTTGTTTTATTAGCTATTATTGTAATTCCATCATATCCAACTACTATTTCATCTACATTCATACCTTTTGCTTTAGCTTGATCTATCTCTTTTGATTTAATGTTTCTTGATGCCATAGCTATATCAGTTGTTCCATTTATTAAGGCTGAAATTCCAACTCCTGATCCTCCACCAGTTACTGCTATTCTTGCTCCCTTATGTTCACTCATATATTTTTCTGCTATTGCTTGAGAAGCATTTAATATTGTATCTGATCCTTTTATTTGTACAACTTTTGATCTTGCTTCTGATACTTGTCCTAATCCTAATCCACCAGCTAATATTAATGCCATTATCATTCCATTTCTAAAAAATTTCATTTTGTTCCTCCCTAAAAATTTTATTTTTTCTTTACGACCTTACTATATTCTTTACTTGTTAAACAAGTATTAATTTATTGTAAAACTGCTGTAAAATTTTTTTAACACAATTTTTACATTCAATTAATACATCATTAACAGAGCTACATTAAAATTAACATGAATTAAATGATTAAATAAAATTTTTTATATACATTTAGGAGGTCAAATGTTTTCTATTAGAAGGTTTAAAGATTCAAGTATGAAACACATTCTATTTGGGGTAGGAGTTTCAAATATAATTATTATATTTCTAATCTTTCTATTTATATTCTCAAATGGAATGAAGTTTTTCGGTCACTATTCTGCAAAGGATTTTTTCTTTGGTGCAAAATGGATATCACTGTCTGAGTTTTATGGACTGTTACCACTATTAGTCGGTTCTTTCTGGGTTACTTTAGTAGCACTTGTTATATCTATCCCTGTTGGAATCTTTACTGCTATCTATATAGCTGAATATGCTTCTCCAAAAATGAGAACAACATTCAAAATTATAATTGAAACTATGTCAGCTATTCCATCAGTTGTTCTAGGGTTTATCGGTCTATATGCTCTATCATCTATTGTAAAAAATGCTTTTAGCTTAAACAGTGGACTTACAGCTCTTACAGGGGGAATAATGCTAGCTTTCATGGCAATCCCTACAATTGTAAGTATAGCTGATGACTCACTTAATGCTCTTGATAAATCATATAAAGAAGCATCTCTTGCTTTAGGAGCTAATAAAGTTGAAACAATATTTAATGTTCTTCTTCCTGCTGCTTTCCCAGGAATATTTGCTGGAATAATGTTAGGATTTGGAAGAATTATAGGGGAAACTCTTACTGTGTTAATGATCACTGGTAACTCACCTATACTTGCTACATCACCTCTTTCTCCAGTAAGAACACTTACAGCAACAATAGCTGCTGAGATGGGAGAGGTAGTTCAAGGAAGTACTCACTACTTTGCTCTTTTTGCAATAGGTATAATTCTTTTCTTCATCAGTTTTATTACTAACAGTATAGCTGATAGATTTATTCAAAAATCAAGAAAATTTAATTAATCATAAGGAGTATAAAATGATTTTAGTTAAGAAGAAAAAAGAAAAAATCGTAGAAAATTTAATTAAAATAGTTGGTATTCTCTCTATTATTCCAGTTTTTATCATCTTAGGTTATATAGTTTTTAAAGGTATCTCAGCTATTTCATGGGATTTTTTAACTAAGATGCCTGAAGATGGAATGAGAGCTGGTGGAATCTTCCCAGCAATAATTGGAACTATCTGGCTTACTATTGGAACTATTCTTATATCTGTTCCTTTTGGGGTTTTAACTGGAATCTACTTAGTTGAATATGCAAAAGACAACTGGTTAACTAGAATAATAAATTTAACAATTATTAACCTAGCTGGTATCCCTAGTATTATCTATGGACTTTTCGGTATGGCTCTATTTGTAATCTTTCTAAAATTTGATGTATCTATTCTTTCTGGATCACTTACATTAGGAATTATGTGTCTTCCAGTAATAATAACATCTACTAGAGAATCTCTTTTAGCTATACCTAACCATTTAAGAGAAGCATCTCTTGCTTTAGGAGCTACAAAATGGGAAACTATTACAAAAGTAATCCTTCCTGCTGCTCTTCCTGGAATCCTTACTGGAGTTATCCTTAGTATCTCAAGAGCTGCTGGAGAAACTGCTCCAATAATGTTTACTGCTGTAGCCTTTTACTTACCATTCTTACCAGAAACACCTTGGGATCAAGTAATGGCTCTACCTTATCACCTATATGTTATATCTACTCAAGTTCCAAATATGCCTCTTGAGTATATGACTGGTACTCTATTTGTTCTAGTTGTTATCACAATTAGTTTCAACCTTATCGGTGCTGCAATTAGACAAAAATTTAACAAAAATAATTAATTTTTAATATATCTAGGAGGAAATAAAAATAATGAATAATGATGATATTAGAATTCTGGTAAAAAACTTTAATTTCTATTATGGTAATTTCCAAGCACTGAAAAATATCAATATGGAAATTAAAAGAAATAAGGTTACTGCTCTTATTGGACCTTCAGGTTGTGGAAAATCTACTTTCCTTAGATCTATCAACAGAATGAATGACCTAATTTCTGGAAGCAGATATGAAGGTGAAATTATATTTGATGGAAAAAATATCTTTGATAAAGATTGTGATATAGTTGATTTAAGAAAAAATATTGGAATGGTTTTCCAAAAACCAAATCCATTCCCAAAAACTATCTATGAAAATTTAGTTTATGCTCCTAAATTACATGGTGAAAAAGATAAAGATAAACTTGATGAGATTGTTGAAAGCTCTTTAAAATCAGTTGCTCTTTGGGATGAAGTAAAGGATAAACTACATAAATCTTCTCTAGGACTTTCTGGAGGACAACAACAGAGATTATGTATAGCAAGAGCTATATCTGTAGATCCTCAAATTCTATTAATGGATGAGCCTACATCAGCTCTTGACCCAATATCTACTGCAAAAATTGAAGAATTAATTAGACAATTAGAGAAAAAATATAGTATTATCATAGTTACACACAATATGCAACAAGCTTCAAGAATATCTGAATACACTGGATTTTTCTACCAAGGTGTTTTAGAAGAGTTTGATAGAACTGAGCTTATATTTACAACTCCTCATAAAAAGAAAACTGAAGATTATATTACTGGAAAATTTGGATAGAAAGAATTTTAAATATAAAGCTTATAAGGAGAATTAGGAGGATAAAATGAAAAATTTGCAAGAAAGTCTTGAAGGACTTAATCAACACTATTTAGAACTTTTAAAGAATCTTAATAGAGTTTTAGATGTAAATATTGAAATGTTACACAATCAAAAATTTGAACCTGTTTTATATGGTGAATGTGTAGTTGTAGAGGATATTATAAATGCTTTTGAAGTTAAGTTAAAAGAGGATTCTATCATATCTATTGCTAGATTCCAACCAGCAGCAGGAAATTTAAGATTTTTAATTATGTTAATTAACTGTGCTAGACTTTTAGAGAGAATGGGAGACCTTTTAAAAGCTAACTTAATTATTATCAGAGAGATAGAAAAAAAATCCCCTCAAGTTACTCAATATCTAAATGAGATACTTTACCCAATGGTATCTAAGATAAGAACAATCTATGAAAGTTATATTTCAGCATTTATTAACAGTGATGAAAAAGCTCTTTATGCTCTTTTAACTGAAGATGATGAAATTGATGAGTTAGCAGAAAAAAATTTAAAAGCTCTTATGGATATTATGAAAGCTTCTCCAGAAAATGTAGAAGGTGGAACTTATCTTGTTCTTCTAAATAAAAAATATGAGAGATTCTCAGATCATGTTATGCACTTAGTAGTTGATCTAGTATATATTTTAAAAGGTGAAAACCTTAGAAAATTAGAGCTTTTAGAAGAGAAAAAATTAAAAAAATAAATTTTCTTGTTGACAATTTATTTTACTTGTGATATACCTAAAACAACAAAAGATTTTAATTAAAAGGAGGTTCAAAATGTTTTTTAGCAGATTAAGGATAAGGACAAATAAAAATACTATAAAAAATAAATACCTTATCTTTTTAGTGTGCTAGAGGACATTATGTACTCTTAACTTTTATTTATAATTTTATATTAATATTTTTGTGCCAGTTCTATTGAATTTTAAGGTACAATTTTATTGCATATATTTTTTAAAAATAATGTCAGTATAGCATTCTTGTTATACTGACTTTTTTATTTTAATAATTATTACATGGAGGGAAGAATATGAATAATTTAACAGAAAAACTTTCAACACTTTTTGAAGCTCACAAGGAGGAGTTTAAGGAACTAAATGAGTATCTTTATAACAACCCAGAGTTAGGTTTAAAAGAGGTTAAAGCTTGTGCTGCTCACACTGCAATCTTAAAAAAATATGGTTTTGAAGTAGAAACTGGTTTTGCTGGACTGCCAACTGCTTTTATTGGAAAATTCACTTTAGGTAAAGACACTCCTAAAATTGCAATACTTGCTGAATATGATGCTCTTCCAGGTATTGGACATGGATGTGGACACAATATTTTTGGTGTAACAAGTGTAGCTACTGGTATTATGTTAAAAAATATTATGGAAAGTGAAAATATTCAAGGGCAAATCCTAGTTATTGGAACACCTGCTGAAGAGACAAATGGAGCTAAAGTTGATATGGCTAATCAAGGTGTCTTTGATAATATAGATGTGGCAATGGCTGTTCACCCAGGTGGAGAAGCTCATTTTAGAAGTGGAAGTTCTCAAGCTATGGAAGCTATCCAATTTACTTTTAAAGGAAAAACAGCTCATGCTGCTGGAGCTCCTCATGAAGGAATTAATGCTCTTGATGGAGTTTTAATGCTTTTCAATGCAGTTAACGCCCTAAGACAACAAACTATTGAAACTGCTAGAATACATGGAATTATAAGTAATGGAGGAAAAGCAGCAAATATAATACCTGATCTTGCTGTAGCTAACTTCTATGTAAGAGCTAAAACTCTTGACTACTTAAAAGGATTAGTTGAAAGAGTTAAAAATTGTGCAAAGGGAGCTGCTCTTGCTACTGGAACTACTTTAGAGATGATGAACTATGAAACAAGTTTTGCAGATCTTGTAACAAATAAAAAGCTTTCTGAAACTTATGAAAAAAATCTTCGTTCTTTAGGAGTAACTGATATAAGATCTAAAGAGAGTGGAGGTTCTACAGATATGGGAGATGTAAGCCACTGTTGTCCAGCTATCCATCCTAACTTCCCATTGACAACTAAACATCTTACTGGACACAGTGTAGAGTTTGCTTGTGCTTCTATTGCACCTGAAGCTTACAAAGGAATGAAAGAAGCTGCTCTATCTATGGCACTTACTGCAATAGATATATTTAAAGATCCTGAACTTTTAAAAGAGATTAAAGAAGAATTTAATGCTACATTTAAGAAATAAACTAATACTAAGAAATAAACTAATACTAAGAAATAAACTAATACTAAGAAATAAACTAATAAGAATACTTGGAGGAAAATAAAATGAAAAAATTAATATTACTTTTTATGATTGTAATCTCATCTTTTGCTTTTGGAGCTAAAAAACTTTATGTAGGAACAAATGCTGAATTTAAACCTTATGAATATTTAGAAGGAAACAAACTTGTTGGATTTGATATTGAGCTTATGGAGGCTGTTGCTAAAGATATGGGATATGAAGTACACTGGGTTAATATGGGATTTGATGGACTACTTCCAGCACTACAAATGAAAAAAGTTGATGCTGTTATTGCTGGAATGTCACAAACTCCTGAAAGAAAAAAAGCTGTTGAATTCTCTATCCCTTATATGAGTAAAGTAAAAGGTGAACACTATGTTATTGTTAATGAAAATAGTACTATGACAAAAAAAGAGGAGCTTAAAGGTAAAAAAGTTGGAGTTCAAATAGGAACTATTCAAGAAGAATTTACTTTAGCTCTTGGTGGAATCCCTCAACTATACAATGCTTGGACTGGAGCTTTAATGGATCTTCAACAAAATAAAATCTCTGGTGTTATCATCGCTGATGTTTCTGCTGAAGCTTATTTAAAAAATATGACTGGACTTAAAAAGATAGACGTTGTAATTGATGGACAACCTGGAGCTTCAATTGCTTTCAGAAAAGGTGAAACTGAATTAGCTGAAGCTGCAAGTAAAGCTATCTTAAAATTACAAGATAATGGAGAATATCTAAAAATATTAGAAAAATACTTCCCTGAGAAAGTTGAGGAGTTCCTAACTTTACAAAAAAATAAAGCTACTAAATAATATTTAAAAAAGAGGTTTAAAATTTCAAAAAATAAGTTTATAATATATATAGCTAAAGATGATACCCATCTTTGCTATCATAAAAAACTCCACAGCCCTAACTGTGGAGTTTTTTCTATTTAATCCTCTATTATTCCAAAATATTTTCCTGGTGATACCCCTTCATACTTTCTAAATGTTCTAATAAATGTATTAGAACTATTATATCCTACTAATTCAGCTAGATCCTTTATTCTAAGTCCACTATTTCCTTGCATAATCTCTTTAGATTTCTCTATTCTATAAATACTTAGATAGTTTTTAAAATTATCTCCCATAACCTTTTTAAATAACACACTTGTATATTTAAAAGAGTGTCCTAGATGATCAGCTAGATTTTCCAAGGATATATCTATCATATAGTTTTCTTCAAGATATCTCTCTATCTTTATCTTTACACTTTCTATATCATTTTCCTCTTCCATCTTAGTAAGTTTACAAATATCTAATATCTTTTCTTGGAAGAGATTTTTCAGATCCACAGCATTATTAATCTCTAAGATTTCATTGATTTTATAAGCTTTTATATCAATATTTTCATTTACCTCATTTAATTGTAAAAGTATTCTATTCAATGTATTATATAATAGTACTCCAAACTCTTTAACATATTTTTTATCAATTACTTGCCCAGATTTTTGGTTAAACATCTCATCTATTATTCTCTTAACACTTATTTCATTAGAGCTTAAAGTTCTTAATATAAGTTTAGATTCAACTTCAATAGGATAATAATATTTATCAAAGCTATTTTCTTTTAACCTATCTTGGAAAATTACACTATTTTGTTTATAAATATATTTATAATCTAACATCTTTTTAGCTGTTCTATAAGCTTTTGGCATCTGTAACACATCATTATATACATTAGTTACCACTAAACTAAATTTCAGATTAAAGTTTCTATCAATATGGGAAACTAAACATTTTAAAACCTCTTCCAGTTCCTCTCTTGTTAGACGTTCCTCTAATATAAAGGCTATACTTTTATAATCTATTCCTACAACTTCACACTTTACCTCTTCTGAGAAATATTTTAAAACAAGCTCTTTAGATAGATTAAACTTGTCAAAGATATTCTCTATGGAGTCAATATCAAAGATCTCCATTATAACAACTCTGTAACTATCCACCTTAAAAATTTCTGAAACATCATTTAAAATAGTTAAATCCAAATGCTCGGTAATTCCAGTAAGATACTCTTTTATTCTCTTTTGTTTCTGATAATTTCTAAGATTTAATATTTTACTTTGTAATGATAGATTTATGCTTTGTATCTCCTCTATCTTATTTTCAATATATTCCAATTCTTTTTCATCTTTATTTTTTATATATCCCATTTTTTTTGCTAACTGTTTAATTGGGATGATTATAAAATGTCTTGCTATTAAAATTAAAATATAGATTACAATAAAAATAGAAAATACCTTAGCAAATTCATAGAAAACTATTTGTAAAATATTTATTGGTGATTGGATATACAATAGAGTCAAGTCAAAAGATGGAAGATAAAATATATGAAATTTCTTTCCTAATAATCTCTCAATATATCCTTCATCACTAAATAGCTCTGTTTTTCTATTATTTAAAATTTCAACTAATTGATCTTTAACTTTACCTATTTTATTATTGTTATTTCCTAAATTAATTAGTTCATCATTACTATATATATACCATTTTTCAGCATTTGGCATAATTTCAGAGAAAAAGTTATTTCTCTCCAAAGAAATTATATAACTTATAATAATATCATTTTGAGTTTTTATATCATCAAAATAGATATTTATATCCTCTTTAAAATAGTTTATATATTTTTCTCTATTTTCAACATCTTCTGGAAAGCCTATAGAACTATAAAACTCCTTTTTATCTGTTGTTCCATTTAATGTTGTCACTGAACTAGAGATATTATCTGCTACACTTACTAAATATCCCAACTTTCCATAAACACTATTTCTCTTCTTTAGCTCTAAAAAAAGTTGAGTCTTATTATAAGGTACATTTTGATTGCTTGCTAAACTCATAACATAGTTCTTGTATTTATCACTAGATTTAAAATCATATAGAGTCATAGTTACAACTTCAGCTTTTCTTGCTAAATCATTGTATAATCTTTGACTGTTATTTTTTTCCTCTAGATTTATATTTTTAACTTCATTATAGGAAGTTAAAGTTATAATTATTAACATAAGTAGAATTATTCCTATAATCTTATTTCTTTTTGATTTTTTCCCCAATCCCCTTTTTAATTTATCCCTTAATTTTAATATATCTAACAATTTTATTTCCTTTCTATATAGACATTGTATATTATTTTTAATTATCAAACATATTATATCAATTTTTAGATTTTTTATAAAGGAGTTTTCACATTTTAATCTATACTTATTTCAAAAAAATAAAAAAGTTTATCTGAATGTCTCCACTCAAATAAACTTTTTTCTCTATAGTCCTGTGTCTTCTGTTGTAATTACAAGAGATATTCTCTTACTGAATTTTCTTCCATTTTCAATTATTCCAATACTTAGTCCATCATTTTTATTCTGTAATTTTTCAGCTCTCATTCTATAATATTTTTCATGCTCTGAAATTTTTTCAAAACCACTATTTAGATCTTTTACTATTTTATTTTCTGATATTAAAACAATAATATTCTCTGCTCCAAATAGTGCTGAACTTGTATTATAATCTCCCACTACTAGAATTTGTCCATCTTCTGTAATAAGTTCTCCCTCTATTATAGCCATTTCAGCCAGAAGAGATTCTCTCTTTACTTTTTCAGAGTCTTCTCCAAATCTATTATAGAATTTAAACTCTTTTAATTTACTGATAAACTCATCATTCATAAGTTCCCAAGAATCACCAAGTGCTACTGTCTGTTCCCTGTTTAGAAGAGATAATATTTTTTCTTGTGCATCTTTCACAGAAAAAACTCTATGTATAAGATAGCCTTTATCTAAAAGAACTTCACAAAGTCTATCTAACTTTTTCTCTTTATACCATCTTAAATTTTCTTCCATCTTAATCTCCTAATATCCTAAATTGTCATTTATTAGTATAACTCTTGTTTTTCCACATGGTCTTTCCCCATTTTTGATTACTGATACAAGGTTACACATTCTCATATCAGTACTACAATTTTCACATTTTCCACTGAAATTACAAGGAGTTTTATGATTTAGTCTTTTAGAATTTAAAGGTCCAGCATAGTAAAGTCTTTCATAACCTTCAGTTATATTCTTTACTATTTTATTTACACCAGTGATAACTATAACATTATGAGGTCCATAAGCCATTCCAGCTACACGGTTTCCCCCTGAATCTATCTGCATTAAAAAACCATCTTCAGTGATAGCATTTGTTCCTGTTACAAGGAAATCACTTAATAGTGATTCCCTCATAACTTTAACTGTTGCTGGCCAAGTAGGTTGCTTAAATCTTTCAAAGAATTTATATTTTTCGCTTCTAAATTTTTCAAGAAGTCCTGTCATATTTAATGTAACAGATCCTCCCATACTAATAGAGCTTCCTTCTGGAATAAAATCCATAGTTATTTTTTCAGCTTCTTCAACTGTATCTACACAGATCACTTCAAAACCATTATTTTTTAGACTTTTTACTGTTCTTTCAACTTTATCTTTTAACAGTAATGCTTTTATCTTTTCCATAATTCCTCCAAAGAGAATTATTTAGCTTCTTTTCTTTCTCTTCTTAATCTTAATGTTTCAGCGTTAGCATCAACTCTTTTCTTAGATAGAGGATATACTAACATGAACATGATTACAACTAGTGTAAATAGAGTTGCTGGTGCTACTGTAGCAAGTTTGTAAATTCCGTTTAGAACTTCTTGAGTTTGTTCTTTAACTCCAGGTTGGAATCCGATGATTGCAAGAGCATATCCAACTAAACTACTTCCAAGAGCTTGTCCAACTTTTCTTGAGAATGAGTAGATTGCATATAGAGTTCCATCTTCTCTTCTTCCAGTTTTGATTTCAGAATCGTCAATAACGTCGATGATTGCTCCCCAAATTACATATCCAAAGAATGTAACTCCTGAGAATCCAACTGAAGCGATTCCAACATAAACCCAAGGGTTTTTAATATTTAAGAAGCTTAATGTAGCAAATACACATGCAGCAAATCCAACCATTAAACTGATTGATTCTCTTTTTCCAAGTTTTTTAACTACTAATGTAACTAGTGTTGCCATTCCTAAAGCGATTCCTAATTTAATAGCATTGTATGTTGATAATGCAGCTGGCATTTTGAAGTAGTAAGCATATAGGTAAGCGTTAACTCCTCCAGTTAGTAGGTTACCGAATATTAGACAAACAGTTCCTCCTAAGATTCCTAGCATTGCACGGTTACTGAAGATCATTTTTACTGATTTACCGAATGAAAGTCCTTCTTTTGCTAGAGGTGGAACTTTAATACGTTCAGTAGTTAATTGATAACAAATGAAGTAACAAATAATAGCAACTATTGAAATTCCTCCAGCAACTACTGGGAATATATCTCCATTATTTCTGATTAATACTTGAGTTGCTCCATCTTTAATTACACGTTCGTAAATGATGATTGGTCCAAAGAATCCAATGATAAACTCTCCAATGTAAGCTCCCATTGCTCTGAATGTAATAAGTGATTGTCTTTCATCTGGTTTATCTGTGATAGCTGATGCCATTGCTCCATAAGGAATATTAACTCCAGTGAAACAAATACTTCCATATAGTAAGTAAGTTATATACATGTAGATAATTTTAAAAGTCATTGGTTGATCTTTTAATCCTGATTGATATAGTAAGAAACTTGCTATTGCAACTGGTGCAGCCATGATTCTTATCCATTTTTTAAACTTACCATCTTTACCTTGAGGTGTAATGTCAATAATTCTTCCCATTGTAACGTCTGTAAATGCATCCACTAGTCTTGATACTAGGAACATTGTTGCAACAACTTTTGGTGCCATTCCCCAAACTTGTGTATAGAATACCATTAGGAATTGACTTACGAATACTAGCATAACGTCATTTCCAAAGTCCCCAAATAAATAACCGATCTTGTCTCTCATACCAAAAGGTCTGAATTGTTTAGTTTGTTCCATTTTCCTTTGCTTTCCTCCTAAATTTTTTTATAATTTAAAGTTCTTTTTACCAATATTTATTCCAATCTGGTTTCATTATTCTTACAAGAGCTTCCATGTAGAAGTAGTCTCCCCACATACAACATTCATTTACACCAGAACCATTTGGTTTACTATATACAGAATCTGTTAATAGTCCATTTGATCTTTCTATGTTTTTAGTTGTATAGTTTTTAATTAATGATTTCATTATTGCTTTTACTGCATTTGAGTAGATTTTTTTATCTGGATCTGAATCTGGAAGATATTTTATCATTTCAAGCATTCCACAAACTGCTATTGTAGCTGCTGAAGTATCTCTTTCTTCTCCTGATGTTTCATCAAACATTAAATCCCAGTAACAGATGTTATCTTCTGGTAGGTGATTTAAGAAGTAGTTTGTTACTCTTTTGAATAGAGTAATGAATTTTTCATCTTTTAAGTAGCTATATGCTAGAGGGAATCCATATACTCCCCATGCTTGTCCTCTTGCCCATGCTGAGTTATCTGATGCACCTTGTGCTGTAACTCCTTTAGTTGGTTTTCCTGTTTCTGGGTCAAAGTAGAAAGTGTGATGAGTTGAACTATCTTCTCTTACTACTACGCTTGCTGCTGTATGAAGATGTTTTGTAGCTATCTCTCTATATTTAGGATCTCCAGTAACTTCTGTTGCCCAGAATAATAGAGGTACATTTAAGTTACAATCTATTATTAATCTATATGCAGTAGGGTCATCTAGATCTCCCCAAGCTTGAATAAATTCACCTTTTTCTTTATATCTTTTGATTAGGTGATCTGCTGCTTTTAGTCCTGCATTTTTAGCTCTTTCATTTCCTGTGATCTTATATCCTGCAACTACTGAAGGTGTATATAAGAATCCTAAGTCATGGTGATTTACTGCAACTTTATTTGTAATTCTTTCGTCATAGCTTTTGATTTGGAAGAAAGCTGTTTTTCTATATCTCTCTTCTCCTGTTATTTCATAAGCTAACCATAACATTCCTGTCCAGAATCCACTTGTCCAGTCATCCCATTCTCCACCATTTAAAATTCCTGGATATACATAATTTGTACTACAAGGTCTTGGGAAAGTATTAATAAAAGTTTTTGTATTTCCATCTATTTTTGATAGTGCTTCATGTAATGCTCCAAATAGCATTTCTTGTGGAAAATCAACATCTTGAGAAAATCTTTCTCTGATCTCTTTTTTTAATTCCATGAGTTTTGCCTCCTAGTTTCTATATTCTTTAAAAAATTAAAATTCAAATTTGTCGTTGTATTTAACAGCCCATTCTCTTAATTTAGCTTCTAACTCAGCAGCTACTTCATTTTCTGAGCAATCATTTAATCTTATTGGATTCATTTGGTATGGATCGTTTATATTATCATATAGTAATCTTTCGATTCCATGTGCCATTGTATATCCTCTGTTTATTGCATAAGTATATTGTTTTGTTCTTATAGCTCTCCATCCAAAAGCAACATTTTCTTTTCCGTGGCTTTTGAACTCTTCAATAGCTCTCATTTGTCCAGGGTATCCAGTCATTATTGCATAGTTTTCTACGTCGCTTCCATTTACTATAACTTCTTTTAAGTCAATTCCTTGAACAGATTCAGGAATAGGAAGTTCCATTAATGATAGTAATGTTGGCATAATATCAACACCATTTAATACAACATCTGTTCTTCCTTTAACAAATCTATCTCCATATTTAATAAGGAATGGTACTCCAGTTGATTCTTCAAACCATACATGTTTACTCCATAGTCTGTGAGCACATAACATCTCTCCATGGTCTGCTGTTAAAACGATTATTGTATCATCATATATTCCATTATCTTTTAAGTTTTGTAGAAGTCTTCCAAAGTTTTCATCTATTCCTGTTACAGCAGCAAAATATTTTCTCATTACATCTTGATATTGCTCATCTGTAAAGTTTAATCTTGGGTTAACACTCTCTGTATGATCTGTTACTCCAGTTAATAATACATTTGGATTAACTTTAAATTTCTTATCTTTATACATATCCACATATTTTTGTGGTACTAAATCTAATGGAGTGTGTGGTGGGTTCCATGATAAGATAAGTGAGAATGCTTCATCTTTATTTTTATTAATGAACTCTATTGCCTTATCTGTTTCATGCTCAACTGACCATTGATCTATTTGTATCATCTTATTATCATCATGCCAGTAGTGTGGTTTTAAGTGTTGATCATATGTTCCATATGAATACCAGTAGTCAACACCATGTCTTCTTTTTCCAGGTGGTGTAAATGCGTCCCAATCTCTTGCTCCAGATACTGGCTCAGGATTGAAGTTTACTTCTGGACTATCTAAGTGCCACTTTCCTATATATCCTATTTTGTATCCATCATTTTTTAATACATCCATTAATGTTACATCTGTTTCTCTTAACTCTAAGTTTGGTAATCCTGGTTTACAGTTTGTCCATACTCCGTGAGTTACTGGATGTGTTCCTGTAAACATTGTAGCTCTGTTTGGTGAGCATAGTGGACAAGCACTCATGGCATTGTCAAAGTTTAAAGCTTCTTGTGCAAAACTGTCTATATTTGGTGTAATTACTTCATCTTTCCCCATGAATCCCATAGCGTCTCTACGCCATTGATCAGCAAAAACAAATAATAAATTTGGTTTTCTCTTCATAAATCTATATCCTCCCTTTAGTTTTATGCTTTAGTTTTTATTCTTGCATTTCTGTCAAAATTCTTTCTATATTTTTCATTTTCTTACACTACGGAGTATACTCACATTTAAAAGAAATGTAAATAATCACTATTCAAGTAGAATAATGATTATTGATTATTTAGTATTTTCAATATAATAATTTATTATTTTTAGTATTTTTATTAATATATTTTTTACATCAATATAAATATTTTTCTTTATTTATAAGATATAAAGGTATTTATAGTTAATTATTGACTTTTTTATCTATTTTACAGCTATTTTTTTACTTTTATTTTTAAATTATCCTCAGTTTTTCCACCAATTTTAGTTATTCAAATTTCCATCTTGATTTATGAATACATTTCTTTTTAGAAAAATAAAAAATGATTCCTAATAATACACTTTATTAGAAACCATCTTCTTCTATTTATTTATAAATCTTCTATATGCTTGTCTTTGTATCTCTGTTGCTCTTTCTAGTCCTGCTTTATTCAACCTATAAATATAATTATTCCAATCTTTATCTACATTTGATACCCCTAATATCCAAATCTGTGCCATCTCCTCTGTTATTGACCTCAATTGCATCTCTATTTGTGATAACTCCTCTATCTCCTCCATTGTATATTTTAATGTTGGTAGAGGATCTTTTACTACACCAGATTTTATATATAGATCCATATCTTTAACTGTTTGTGGATCTGCCCATTCTCTCTCATTATTTGCATCTTGAAACATTCCCAATCTATATTGAGCCCCTGTTTCTCTAAGTACAGCTAGTGGTGGACGTCCTTGAGAGTCCTTTAAAATTTTATCTGTAAACTTTGGCTTACCATCTACTAAGATATAATCTTCTCCCTCTACTCCAAAATTCCACAATCTTCTTCCCTCTTCTGTATACCAAAAATCAAAGTATTTAATTATTGTTACTGGATCCTTTGCTTTTGAAGTTATAGACCAACCTCCTAGATAGTTAGGTCTTGAAAATGAAGTTGTCTTTTTTCCATCAAACTCAGGGGGTAAAATTACTGAAAATTCAAAACCAGGTATATTTTTCTCAAGACGGCTATTATAATTTCCTGTACTTGAGAACCAGTCACAAGTAAATCCACCTATATTATTATTTAAAATATAATCTCTTGAAGTTAAACTCCTTGTAAATACCTCTTGATCTATCAATCCCTCTTCAAACCATTTAGCTATCTCTCTTATTGCCCTTCTATACTCCAGCTGAGCTGGTCCATATACAGGATTTTTCCCATCAGAGTTATACCAAGTAGATTCTGCTTTGAATATATCCAATAGTGCAGTTGTAACTTTATTTATAGTATTTCCTCTTATAAATACTGGAATCTCATCTTTTTTACCATTTCCATTGGGATCTTGATCTCTAAATGCTACTAAAACTTCATAAAGTTCCTCTACTGTTTTAGGTTCTTTTAATTCTAGCTTTCTCAACCAGTCTTTTCTAATATAATATCCTTGAGATGTCTTTATATTCTCATAATCATTATAGTTAGGTATCATATATATATGTCCATCTGCTGCTACTGCATCTTTTTTATACTCTGGATTTTCATCAAAGAATTTTTTTATATTTGGAGCATGTTCCTCAATCAACTTTTCTAAAGGTATAACTTTCTTTTCTGCTCCTAATTTTTCCAGTTCCTCTGGATATTCATATCCTATAATATCAGGAATATTCCCAGTTATTAACATAAGTTGAAAAGCTTGTATCTCATCGCTTTGATTTCTTGAGGCTACCCCTTTTAATCTTATATTTGTCATCTCTGTTGCTCTTCTAAAAACAGGAAGTTCTCCATTAAAAGCTTTTCCTAAATGTATTGCAAATATTGTAAACTCTTTTAACTCCTTTGAAATTAAAAATTTGCTCTTCTCATCTACTTTTACCTTCTCCTCTTTCTTAATTTCATCACAGCCTAAAATTAGAAATAAAAGGGTAATTATTAAATATTTTTTTTTCACTTTTCCTCCTGTATTCAATAATAGTCCTTGTTTTCATTATAACATTTTAACTTTTTATTACAAAATAATATTTTAACTAAAACATCTAAAAATTTTAAATACTTTAATTAAAATATTATATAAATAAAGGAAAGGCAAAAACCTTTCCTTTATTAAAACATAAATATAATATAATTATTGATTATCTTAAATCTTCCATTGCTACATGGTCCATATCAGTAAATGTTTGGTTTTCTCCAACCATTCCCCATATGAATGTATAGTTGCTTGTTCCTACACCAGAGTGAATTGACCAAGATGGAGAGATAACTCCTTGCTCATTAGCCATGATGATGTGTCTAGTTTCTGTAGGTTCTCCCATTAGATGGAAAACTCTTGTTTCTGGTTGCATGTTGAAGTAGAAGTAAACTTCCATTCTTCTTTCATGAGTGTGGCATGGCATTGTGTTCCACATGTTATTTGGCTCAAGAACTGTCATTCCCATTAATAATTGACAAGATTTACATACTGCTGGGTGAACATATTGGAATATTGTTCTTTCATTTGAGTTTGCTAAACTTCCTAATTTAACTGGGTTAGCTTTTTCTATATCAATTTTAACTATTGGATAAGTTGTGTGAGCTGGTGCTGAGTTTACATAAAATTTAGCTGGGTTAGCTGAATCTTCTGATGTAAATACTAATTCTTTAGAACCCATTCCAACATATAGTCCATCTTTTGGATTCATTTTGTATTCTACACCGTCTACAACTATTTTCCCTGCTCCTCCAATGTTGATTACTCCTAATTCTCTTCTTTCTAGGAAAAATTCAGATCCAAGTTCTTTACTTCCTTCAAGTCTAACTTCTTTAGTTACTGGCATGATTCCTCCAGCAATTATTCTGTCAACGTGAGAATAAGTTAAAGCTGCTTCGTCTGCTTCAAATATAGTTTCTATAAAATAATGTTTTCTTAATTCTTCAGTTGTGTAATGTTTTGAATCTTCTGGATGATTTGCATATCTTACATCTAATTTCATTTTATCTCTCCTTTATATTTAAATCTATTTTTTCTAAAAATTGAACTATTTAAGTATAGACAAATTATCTAACTAGCCATCCACCATCTACTGCTAAGATGTGTCCGTTTACATAGTCTGATGCTTTACTTGCTAAGAACACTACTGCTCCCATTAAATCAAATGGATCTGCCCATCTTTCTGCTGGGATTCTTGATAAGATTTCTGCATTTCTTTTTTCATCTGCTCTTATTGGTGCTGTGTTTGCTGTTTTGATATATCCTGGTGCTATTGCATTGATTTGGATATTTTTGCAAGCTAGTTCATTTGCAAATGCTTTTGTGATTCCTGCTACTGCATGTTTACTTGCTGTATAAGGTGGAACGAATTTTCCTCCTTGGAATGATAGCATTGATGCGATGTTTATGATTTTTCCTGATCCTTGGTTTACCATTATTTTAGCTGCTTCTTGGCTTAGGTGGTAAACTGAATCGATGTTGATTGCCATTACTGCATCCCAGTCAGAATCTTTGTACTCTAATAGTGGAGCTCTTCTGATTGTTCCTGCATTGTTTACTAATATATCTATTTTTCCGTATACTTTAACACACTCTTCAACTGTTGCTGTTACTTGTGCTCTATCTGTTAAGTCAGCTTGGAAGAAGTGAACTTTTCTTCCTTGTTTCTCTACTAATTCTCTAGTTTCATCCCATGCTGTATCATAAGTTACTACAAATAAGTCTGCTCCTGCTTTAGCTAATGCTACTACATATGCTTGTCCTAGTCCTGTATTTCCTCCAGTTACAACTGCTACTTTTCCTTCTAATGAGAAGAAATTCATTGAAAACTGTTCTAATTGATCCATAGTTATAAATCCTCCTTTATATATTTTATTTACAACCTAATTATTACATATTAAAAAATAAAAGTAAATCTTCAATTTTACATTTGCATTTTTCTATCTTTTATTTTACTCTTATTTTTCTATTAAATTATATTTAATAATTCTTTTTTATAATTAATTATTTTTATATAGTATTTTCTATTGTTTAGTAATTATAATTTAGTATTTTTTAATTAATTAAACTATAATATATCTAACTAAGCTCAGTTATCTAGCACATCACTAGGTTTTGACAAAGTACATTTGTATTTAGCGATTATTAATCAAGCTTAGTTATCAAAACTTATATTTTAAATATCAGCTAAATTCCATGTCAAAGAATAAAG
>OFMH01000054.1_pt1 | contig 81461 bp, 84 predicted proteins | sample 1541761 | NCBI WGS metagenome assembly OFMH01 (sample SAMN04209249, study PRJEB22552) | human gut metagenome | biome: gut; material: feces | host: Homo sapiens | place: USA: Oklahoma
TACGAAAATGACCTGCACTCCCGAGTAAAACTCGGTATAAACAAATCTAAAGATTTATTTACTGGCGTTCATTCAGTTCATTGTTCAGTTTTCAAAGGTCATCTGTCGTCGTAGTGACGACTTGTTTATCTTACCAAACTCGAAGGAGCTTGTCAAGCACGTTTTTGAAAGAACTTTCAAAAGATGCTTCGCAGCTGTTGTCTCAGCCGGTGTATAGGGTTTTGCCCCACAACTTCTTCAGTATACTATGATATATCAGGATTGTCAAGACAGCCGCGCTTTATTTTGTACACTATTTTTCAAAACAGACTATACGATTTCATCTAAAGCATCGCAGCAGCAAACCGTAATCGTATCGACGATAGTCTCCACCGTCGATGCCCGGGACAGATTCATGACCGGTTTAGCCAATCCCTGCAGGAGTGGTCCGAGAACAGTGGCCCCGGCGACGTGTTCCAACATCTTACAGCAAATATTCCCCGTATTCAGGTCGGGAAAGACGAGGATATCCGCCTTACCGGCTACGGGAGAACGCGGAGCCCACCGTTTGGCATAGGCCGGTACGAGAGCTATATCCACTTCCATCTCCCCGTCAAAGAGAAAATCGACATTGCGGTCGCTTAAGACCTGGACGGCTTTGCGTACCGTATCGGCACCGGATCCCCGTTCACTGCCCATCGTCGAATACGATAATAAGGCGACCTTAGGGGACTCGATTTTCAAGGTTCGTCTCGCCCTGTCGACGCAGCTGCAGGCAATGTCCGCCAATTGATATTCATCCGGCGTCGGAATGACATCACCGTCGCCGACGACCAGGACGCCATCGTGGCCAAACTGCATCATATCGGTGAGAAGAATAAAGGAACTGCTCACGGTATCGATTCCATCAGCCGTTCCGATGATCTGCAGGGCCCCATGAAGGACTTCCGGTGCCGGCGTTTCCAGTCCCACTACCATACCGGCCGTTTCTCCCGACGCGACCAGAGAGGCCCCAAAATAAAGGGGATTCCGCAAAAAGCGACGACTTTCTTCCAGGGTCATTCCCGATGCCCGCCGCCGATGGGCATAGGCTTTGGCGAATCGGTCAAAATCCCGATGGTCTTTCGGGTAAATCATTTCAGCCCCTTCCAGGTCGAGTTGGTATCGAAGGGCCAGTTCCCGAATGTCCTGCCGCTTCCCGATCAATACCGGGATGGCCAATTTTTCTGCCAAGACCCGATCGGCGGCCTGCAGTATCCGAAGATCATCGCTTTCAGGCAGGACGATTTTTTGAGGTTTTGAAGCCGCCCGTTGTTTTAAAGACGTAATATACCGGCTCATAACTATCCTTTCCGCATCATGTGTATTGATTTTATTATAAGGCAGATGTAAAAGAAAGCAAGCCGGAAAAGACAGACAGCCTCCGCCGGCATTGACGAAGACTGTCTGGAATGGCCGAAAAGAACGGCCTCACTTCAGGATAGGCTGAACCTTATCTTCCTTTCCCAAAAGGTAATGTTTATTGATGTACTGCGTATGAAGCAGCGATTCCGACAATTCACTGAGAGGTTCTCCCAAGAATTTGGCATACAGGGTCCGGAGCTCTCCATTTTCCCAGCTGGCGCGAGTCGGCTTTTGTGCGTCCATTGCATAGAGTGCTTCGATGCGGGCCCGCTTGGCCGGAATTTCCAGCGGCAGCTGAGTCCGCGGCTGGCCGCCTCCTCCGATACAGCCGCCGGGACAGGCCATGATTTCGATAAAGGCGTATTTTTTCCACGAATGCTTTTCTTCCATCAAATTGATGAACCGGCGAGCATTAGCCAGTCCGCTGACAGCGACGACGCGGATGATGTCGTTATCAAGGGTCAGGCCCGCTTCCTTTACCCCTTCCAGGCCGCGCACGGCTTCAAAATGAAGAAAGTCTTCATCGGCCGGTTTATGAGTCTTCAAATAAACGAGGGTCCGCAAGACACCTTCCATCAAGCCGCCGCTGTTGCCAAAGAGAGTACCGCCGCCGGACGATTCGCCAAAGACGCTGTCATAAGTCGAATTTTCAAGGCGGTCAAAATCGATGCCTTTTTCTTTAATCCACGCCGCCAGCTCCCGCGTCGTAATGCAGTAATCGGTATCGCGCATGGCCTCATGCTGCCAATAGCGCCCGGCCGTATTTTGTTCCGGTCTGGAAATTTCGGACTTCTTCGCCGTACAGGGCGTAACCGAAACGATGACCAGTTTGGAAGGATCGATATGCATTCGCTTGGCAAAATATGTTTTTATCATCGGACTGAGCATGCTGCTGGGACTTCTCCCGGTCGACAGGTGAGGAATCAGTTCGGGAAAGAAGATTTCTGTAAACTCGACCCACGACGGACAACTGCTGGTAAACTGCGGCAAGAGTTCCTTCTTATTCTCCATGCGGGATAAGAGTTCCGATGCTTCTTCCATAATGGCCAGGTCGCCGCCGAAGTTGGTATCAAAGACGTAATCCCCGCCGAGTCCGCGCAGGGCGGCAATCATTTTTCCCTGAACGTTTTCGCCAAAAGGCCTTCCGAAGGCATCGCCAAGGGCCACGCTCACCGAAGAGGACGATTGGAATACAACGACCTTATCGGGATCATCGATGGCCCGTTGAATCTCAGCACGCTGGGAAACGGTCGTCGTCGCCCCGAACATGCAGGTCAAAGAGCACTGGCCGCAGTGGACGCAAATGGGAACATCGCCCGTACTTTCCAAAGAATAATAGCCTGTCATGGACATGACTTCAGCACAGCGGCGGCGGCAAAGAGTGCAGTTCTTACATTTTTCCGGATTAAATTGAATCGAAATATTGCGGTTTTCGACGGCTACCCGACTGTCCAGTTTTTCAAAGCGACTAGTAAAGACCATATCCCGTTTCTTTTCGGCCTGCATATAGATGGCATCGCTGCAGCAGATGGCAATGACATCGGTAATATCTTCTGCCGTACAGCCGCGGGATAAGTCCATGACCGGCTTAGCCAACCCTTGGAGAAGGGGCCCCAATGCCGTCGCACCGGCCAAGTGCTCGAGGATTTTATAACAGATATTCCCGGAAACGAGATTGGGAAATACGAGGACATTGGCCTGACCGGCAACAGCAGACCCCGGTGCTTTCTGACGAGCAATGCGCGGTACCAAGGCAGCATCAGCCTGCAGATCGCCGTCAAACTCAAAGTCGACGTTGCGGTCCCGCAAAAGCCGGACAGCCTCGCGGACGCGCTCGACTTCTTCTCCGGCACCGCTGCCCATAGTCGAGTAAGACAAAAAGGCCACTTTCGGATCGAGGGTCTGAGCCGTCCTCCGAGCCCGTTCCACACAGCTGACAGCAATGTCAGCCAGCTGCTGAGGACTCGGTTCAATGACGACGCTGCAGTCGCCCATAACGAAGATACCGTCGTCGCCAAACTGGGGCTTATCGGTAATCATAATGAAGGAGCTGCTGACCGTTGACAGGCCCGGATGGGGACCGATGACCTGCAGCGCCGCCCGAATGACTTCCGATGACGTGGCGACGGCGCCGGCGACCATGCCGTCGGCAATATCAAATACGACGAGACAGGCAGCAAAGAAAATATAATTCGTTAACAGGGTTTCCCGGGCCTCGGCAGCTGTCATGCCTTTCTTCGCCCGCCGCTGTGCATAGTAGCGGCAAAAGGTATCCAGCATGGGATACGTTTCGGGATCGATGATTTCAATGCCGTCCATGTCGATCTGATACTCTGAGGCAACTTCGACGATGCTCTGCGGACGGCCGATCAAGATTGGGCGGGCAAAGCCTTCGGCCTGTACCCGTTCAGCAGCCTGGAGCACTCTTCGGCTTTCCGATTCCGGCAAGACGATTTTCTTCTGTTCTTTGGCAACGCGGCGTTTCAAATTATTAATAAAGCGCGACATAGGACAACACCTCACATCTTTCAATACACGGTCAATGGGTTAAGTATAGTATAGAACAAAAAGAAAATCCTTACCGCCGTTGTGACACGAAAGGTTATATTCAGCGACTAAAGGGCTGCCGGAAACGACAAAAAAAGAGCTGACCCGAAGGACAGCTCTCTAATCAGGCTGAGTAATGCAATTATTCTACCGTAACGCTCTTAGCCAGGTTACGCGGTTTGTCGACGTCGTTTCCGCGGCTGACAGCGATATAATAAGCCAACAGCTGCAGCGGAACGATAGCCAGAATCGAAACGACGAAATCGTCCGATGCGGGAACCTTAATCAAGGTGTCAACGGTATGGACGACTTCCGTATCATCATCCTGGGCAATGCCGACAACAAAGGCATCGCGGGCTTTGACTTCCTTGATATTGCTGATCATCTTGCCTTTGACTTCGACCTGTGTTGCCAAGGCAATGACGGGAACACCGGCTTCGATGAGTGACAGCGTGCCGTGCTTCAATTCACCACCGGCATAGGATTCAGCGTGGATGTAAGAAATTTCTTTTAATTTCAAAGCGCCTTCCATAGCCAGACCGTAGTCCATGGAGCGGCCGATAAAGAAGACGTCTTCCTTATCTTTGAAGGCACTGCACAGGCCTTTGATCGTATCGACCTGATCAAAGATCTGCTGGCACTGATCCGGAAGTTTTGCCAAATGAGCCAGGATTTTAGCTTCGCGGTCAGCCGGCAGATTGCCGTTCAAGCGGCCCATGTAAAGAGCCAAGAGGAGCAGCGTTACCAGCTGGGTCGTATAAGCCTTAGTCGAAGCAACGGCGATTTCAGGGCCTGCCAGCGTATAGGCTACCTGGTCGGCTTCACGGGAAATGGAAGAGCCGACGACGTTGGTAATAGCCAGCGACCGAGCACCGCGGCGTTTTGCTTCCTTGAGAGCTGCCATCGTATCGATCGTTTCGCCGGACTGGCTGACGACGATGCACAAGGTCTTGCTGTCAGTCAAAGGATCGCGGTAGCGATATTCCGATGCGATGTCAACTTCAACGGGAATGCGGGCCAATTTTTCAATGAAGTACTTGGCCAGAAGACCTGCATGATAAGCCGTACCGCAGGCAGTAATCAAGATCTTGTCGATGGACTTCACATCTTCCGGAGTCCAGTTCAGTTCTTCAAAGGAAACGTGCTTGCCGCCGTCAACAATGCGGCGTCCCATCGTATCCTTGATGGCCTTCGGCTGTTCATAGATTTCTTTGAGCATGAAGTGTTCAAAGCCGCCCTTTTCGGCTGCTTCGGCATCCCAATTTACTTCAAAGACTTTCTTCGAAATCGGATTGCCTTCGAGGTCCGTCACCCAAACCTTGTCTTTCATGACGACGGCAATTTCACCGTCATTCATGATGTAGGTCTTCCGCGTGTAGCTTAAGATGGCCGGAATATCCGAGGCAATATAATTTTCTCCATCACCGAGACCGACAATCAAAGGATTGTCCTTTTTCGTGCAAATGATCTTGTCCGGTTCAAATTTGCACATGAAAACCAAGGAATAGGAACCGTGGAGGAGAGCCAGGACCTTGCGGACCGTCGAGGTGAAATCACCGTCGTACAGGTCTTTGCACAGGTGGGCAATGACTTCCGTATCCGTTTCCGAGCGGAAGTGGTATCCCTTTTTGAGCAAGCCTTCCTTCAATTCCATGTAGTTTTCAATGATCCCGTTGTGGACGATGACAAAATCCCCTTTTTCATCCGTATGGGGATGAGCGTTGACGTCCGACGGACCGCCGTGGGTTGCCCAGCGGGTGTGACCGATGCCGGACGTGCCGACGACGGGATGTTTCTTGACTTCTTCCGCCAAGTTTGCCAGCCGGCCTGCTTTTTTGCGGACAGCAATAGCGCCGTCATGATAAACGGCAATGCCCGCCGAGTCATAACCGCGGTACTCCAGCTTGGACAGACCATCCATTAAAAATTCTGCCGCTTCTCTGTCTCCGATGTAACCCACAATACCACACATAGTTATATCCTCCTGATATAAAGTTTTTTTCCTTCTTATGATGAAGTTGTCGACAATGTTACCACTGTAATTTTCCATCATATGACGACTGAAGGTGCCGAGAGACATCCGCTGACAATTCGATACTTCTCTACCTCGTCTACCTGAATCATTCAGGTACTAGCGCTATCCATTATAACGTTAAGGATTTCCAAACGCCTGTATAAAAAAAACAGGAACGGAGTTCAATGAACTCCATTCCCATACTGTAATATGTTTGCGAGTTTTTGTCAATACCTACTTTGAAGGACCCATTTCATGTTCGACTACGACGGCGATATCATCGACGATCCGTTCCAACTGTTCCAGGTCCGGTCCTTCTGCCATGACACGAATAAGGGGTTCTGTCCCCGATGGGCGGACAAGAATTCGCCCTTCATCGCCAAGTTCTTCTTCGCCCGAAGAAATAGCGGCCATAATGAGGTTGTTGTCTTCCCATCCCGATTTCGTCTGAACGCGAATGTTTTTCAAAATTTGAGGATAACGGGTCATGAGAGCAGCCAGTTCCGACAGGGGTTTGTTCTGCTGTTTCATGATGCTCAGCAGTTGGACAGCCGTAAGCAGGCCGTCACCGGTCGTATTGTAGTCGAGGAAAATGATATGGCCCGACTGTTCCCCGCCGAGGGAATAACCGTCTTTTCTCATTTTTTCCAGGACATAGCGGTCGCCGACAGCCGTGATTTCCGTCTTGCAGCCCATTTCCTTCAAGGCCTTATGGAAGCCGATATTACTCATGACCGTACCGACGACGGTATCTTGTTTGAGACGGCCTTCGGCCTTCAATTTCATAGCGCAGAGGAGCATGATCTGGTCGCCGTCCATGTCCTGGCCTTTTTCGTCGACAGCCAGACAGCGGTCGGCATCACCGTCATTGGCAATACCGATATCGGCGCCGTATTTCAAGACCGTTTCCTTCAGGCTGTCGAGGCTCGTAGATCCGCAGTTTTCGTTGATGTTGATGCCGTTCGGTTTGTTATGAATAGCAATGACTTCGGCTCCTAAGCGTTCGAGGATTTCCGGCCCTAACAGCGACGCCGAACCGTTGGCCCCGTCATGGACGACTTTAAGACCGGAAAGGTCGATATCCGTCGACTTACAAATAAAATCCGCATATTCCCGCTGCAGGTCGGTCCAACCCGAAATCGTACCGATGGCAGCACCGGTCGGACGACTCTGAAGGCCGGCCCGTTCATCCTTCAGCATGTATTCTTCGATTTTGTCTTCCATTTCATCAGGCAGCTTATAGCCAAAGCCGTCGAAAAATTTTATGCCGTTGTATTCAAAGGGATTATGAGACGCAGAAATCATAACGCCGGCATCCATATGATGCGTTCTTGTCAGGTAGGCAATGGCCGGAGTCGGAATGACGCCTGCCATGTAGCAGTCACCACCGGCCGATGCGATGCCAGCTGCCAGGATATCGGCCAGCATGGTGCCGGAACGGCGTGTATCCCTTCCGATGAGGAAGGTCGGGTGTTCTTTATTCTGCCCAAAGATATAGGCAGCGGCTCTGCCCAAATGATATGCCAATTCCGGGGTCAAAGTGTCGTTAGCGACGCCTCGCACTCCATCTGTTCCAAACAATCTAGCCATTTACTTTACCTCCAAAGGTTGATATTTGCGAATAATTTCGACGGCCGTTTCCAAGCCGTCCAAAAAGGCGCTCATAATGCCGCCTGCATAACCGGCCCCTTCGCCGACCGGATAAAGGCCGGCCGCCCCCAGCGCCATGCGGTCGTCACCGCGGACGATGCGCACCGGGGCGCTGGTCCTCGTTTCGACACCGGTCATGACGACATGATCATCGTCAAAACCGTGAAGGCGCCGGCCAAAATACGGCAGGGCTTCAGAAAGGGTCGCCGTGACAAAATCAGGAAGGACGTCGTGTAGGTCAGTCCAGGTCACACCGGGACGATACGAGTGGATAGCGCCTTCCGCCGCCGCACCGGGACGCTTCAGGAAAGAGCCTACGGTCTGAGCAGGCGCATGATAGTTGCTCCCACCAGCCTTATAAGCCAGTTCTTCATAACGGCGCTGAAACTCAATGCCTGCCAAGGGCCCGTCACCGCCCATGTCGTCAGGCGTAACGTTGACGACGACGGCACTGTTGGCAATGCCGCTGTCCCGCTTATAAAGGCTCATGCCGTTGGTGACGACCCGTCCTTCTTCCGAAGCGGCTCCAACGACTACGCCGCCGGGGCACATGCAGAAGGAGTAGCACGACCGGCCATCAGGACTGTGGTAGACCAAGGCGTAATCCGCCGGTTCAAGGCCCAGTTCTTCTCCCGGGCAGCCGTATTGGTCGCGGTCGATGACGTCCTGAGAATGTTCAATGCGCACGCCGACGGCAAAGGGTTTCTTTTCCAGCACAATCCCCTTATCATGAAGCATGTAGTACGTATCGCGGGCGCTGTGACCGACGCCCATGACGACGACTCTGGTCGGATATTCATCGCTGCCATTGACGGTAACCGACCGGACCCGTCCCTTTTCATCACGGTTAATGGCCGTGACACAGCTTGAAAAATGGACTTCACCGCCCTTGGCTTCAATCATATGACGCATATTCTTGACGACTCGCCGCAGAACGTCAGTCCCGACATGAGGATTATAGGCATACATGATTTCTTCCGGCGCACCGGCATCGACGAAGGTCTGCAAAATCTGCCGCAGCATGGGATGATTGATGCGCGTCGTCAATTTACCGTCGGAAAAGGTCCCGGCACCGCCTTCGCCAAACTGAACGTTTGATTCGGGCTTAAATGGGCCGCCGCTCCAGAAGGTTTCTACATCTTTTGCCCGGGTGTCGACGTCGCAGCCTCGTTCAAAGACCAAGGGCGCGTAGCCGTGTTCGGCTAAAGCCAGGGCCGCGGCCAGTCCTGACGGCCCCGTTCCGATGACGACAGGGCGATCGGCCAAGGTTTCACTTCCGGGAATGATTTCCGGTGCCGGCGGTTCTACGATTTGGCGCACATCCTTATTGTCACGGCAGCGCTTCCAGACTTTCTTTTCATCGGTAAAGGACACGTCGACGGTAAATACAAAATAGATTCGCGGCTTCCGGCGGGCATCGATAGCCCTTCTGACAATGGTCAGGCCGGAAATATCACTGCGGCTGCATCGAAGTTTCTTGGCAATCAGGGCTTCTAAAGGCTTTTGCATGGGCACAGCCGTGCGAATATTCAATACTCTAAGCACAAAGTTTCTCCTTTTCTACTCTCGGATATGAAGGACGGCTTCGATCTCATCGGGGTACATATTGATGCCGTCTACAGGCGGGATGATGATCTTCCATGATTTTTCTTCCTTCATATTTTCGACATTAATGTCCGGCAAATCGATGGAGCTGATGTTCCGAAGGGTATCGGCAGAGCCCCGGATCTGGATGCTCGTCGGCTGAATCGTGACCGTCTTATTCTCGGTCTGACCGCTTATATTCACGTTTAAGGGGACGCTTTTAGACATAGCATCGTGGCCAATAGTTACTTTGACATTACTCTGCCACGGCGTCATTTCCAGCCCCTCAACGGGAGATCCTTCCGCATCGTATAAGTGGATCGGAGCCATCAAAGCAAAATCGCTGTTTCGCTGGTTGACCGGCACTTCGATGACGGCCTGGCTTACCTGCTGAATCAAGCGGCGGGCACCGCTGACGACGACCTTTTCTGGAACGATTTTCAGTTCACTGATAAAGTCTTTTTCATCCAAGGTCCCGACGACGTGAGGCGTCAGGGTGAATTCTTTAACCGTATAGACATCGACGGTTATCTTCGTCGACGTCATGCTTTGCTTTTTCAGCTCCGTCCCGCTCGGTATTTCGATGTGAATCGGCACGTCGACGTTCCCTTCCTGGACGTCGGACAAGTCAATGTAGGCCTTGATATCAGACGGACCTACATTGATGATCGTATTTCTCGGCCCTGACAGGCGGACGTAGACCGTCTTTGGCACATTCGACGTAATATATTGGGAATTGAGGTTTTCAACAGTAATAGGGACGGTATAGCTCCCTTCACTGAGCGGGTTTTGCTCGTTAATGATGACGAACCACAAGACGATAGCTAAAAGAAAGCAGATGATTTTGAGCTGCCAATTTTTATCAATCTTGTTCATGTTAGGGCCTCCATTTAAAGATATTCGCCAGGCCCTGAGGTGTCCGGGTCAAGAAAGTCTTTAGGACATTGCGCAAGGCATTTCCGTCAAGATGGCGATAAATGTGGCCGCCGTAGGTATAGGAAATAGATCCCGTTTCTTCACTGACGACGACGATGACAGCATCGGTCAGTTCACTGATGCCGATAGCCGCCCGGTGGCGAGTCCCCAACTCCGTAGACAGGGAACGGTCCGACGTCAGCGGGAGCAGGCAGCCGGCTGCCATAATACGATTTTCTCGAATGATGACGGCCCCGTCGTGAAGGGGCGTATTGGGAATAAAAATATTGCCCAAGAGCTCTCGAGAAACGAGGCCTTCAATGGCAATTCCGGTATCGATATAGTCGTTCAGGCCGACTTCGCGTTCAAACACGATGAGGGCCCCGGTGTGCGTCTTCGATAAAGACTCGCAGATAGCGATGATTTCATCCATGAGCCGTTCCAGTTCTTCCATGCTGATGACCTGGCCCGAACGGAACAAACGGCCCCGCCCGATCTGCTCCAAAGCCCGACGCAGCTCGGGCTGAAAGACGACGGGAAGAGCGACGAGAATAACCGTCATCCCCTGCTGCAGCATCCAGTTGATGACGTGCAGGTCGAGGACCTTACTGACGACCGTAACGACGCCCAGAACCAGGAGCCCTTTAATAAGCGCCACGGCTCGCGTATTGCGAATCAGGATGAATAACTTATAGAGCACAAAGGCAACGAGTAAAATATCCAATATGTCCAGCAATCGGAAACTGCTGATAAAACCTTGAAAGGGTAAGTACATAAGGCTTCACTCCAGGCTGTATTAAGACAATAAAAATAAAATAGGTACTTTTATTTTACAATATTTCAGGCATAAAAAAAAGGGCTGTCCTAAAACGCCCTCTTGACAGCCAAATTTGGGTCGTCCCGCTGGGGGACGGCCCTCTTTATGAACTGAGCCTTATGATGTTGTTCCTTCGCCGGAAACAGGCGCTGCCTGTTCTTTGGTCATACCTTGATGAACCAGGCGCAGTTCCTCTTCCTGCTTGGCCAGCATTTCAAAATCGATGGATTTCAACCGAGCGGCCAAATCACGCTGAATGTCAGCAAAAGCGGCATAAATAGAGCACATGTTGCTGCAGCCGCGACTGCACGAATCCATATCATTGAGACAGCGCTGCAGTTCCGTCTGCCCTTCAACGGCTTCGATGATATCGAATAAAGTGATATCCTTCGGAACCCGCTGCAAAGCGAAACCGCCTTCCACGCCGCGATAAGACTTCATGATACCGGCCTTCGTGAGGCTGCGCATAATTTTCAACAGAAAACGTTCCGGTATATTCTGTTTTTCAGCCAGCGCTGCGCCGGTAATTTTTGTGCCTTCCGGGAGCCCTGCCAAATAAAGGACCATGCGGAACGCATAATCCGTAGCTTGATTCAATCTCATAATGCTACCCCCTTACATCTTTCACTAACATTATACAATAAAAGACAAAAAAAGCATAGTTTCGATTTCCACATTAAGAAGCTCACAAGCATATTTTCTGCCCGGAAATTTGGCATCGTGCCCCTTTCCCAAAAGAGAATATAAAAAGCCCTCTTTCAGACAGTACAAGATTCTTCTTATTCCTCTTGCCTGCCAAAAGAGAGCCTCCACAGAAAAGACGGCCTTCATCGACGGACTTGCCAGTCGATCAAAGGAACTGAATAATTTCAAATATAATCGCTGACATCGCGGCGCTGATAGGAATGGTGACCACCCAGGCCACAAGCATGCTGCGGGCTACGCCCCAGTGAACGGCCCGGACTCGTTCGGCCGAGCCGATACCCATGATGGAGCCGGAAACGACATGAGTCGTACTGACCGGCAGATGGAGAAAGGTGGCCGTAAAGATGACTATCGACGAGTTGAGGTCGGCAGCAAAGCCGTTTATCGATTCCATCTTAAAAATCTTAGTTCCCATCGTCGAAATGATGCGCCAGCCGCCGGCAGAAGTACCGAGTGCCATGGACGTCGCACAGGCGATTTTTACCCAGACCGGGATTTCCATGGTGTCGATGTAGCCGCCGGATAAGAGAGCCAGGGCGATGATTCCCATGGCTTTCTGGGCATCGTTCGAGCCGTGGGAAAAAGCCATTAGACTTGCCGACAGGAGCTGCATCTTGCGGAACTGACGATTTAAAGCCAGCGGCGAATAGCGGCGAACGACCCATAACAGGCCGATCATGACAAAATACCCCGTAGCCAACGCCACGACAGGCGATAAGACCAGGGATAAAATAATTTTTCCAATGCCGCCCATATCGAGGGCTCCGGGGCCGACACTGATGCAGACAGCACCGATGACGCCGCCGATCAGGGAATGGGACGAACTGCTCGGTATGCGATAATACCAAGTAAGGACATTCCAAATGATCGAGCCGATCAAGGCGGCTACGATGACTTCCAAGCTGATTTCTGCCGGATTGAGGACTAAGTCGCCGCCAATGGTCTTGGCGACGCCGGTACTGATCATGGCACCGGCAAAATTAAGGCAGGCCGCCATCATGATGGCATGACGCGGGGAGATGGCCCGTGTCGATACGCTGGTTGCAATAGCGTTTGCCGTATCGTGAAACCCATTAATATAATCAAACAAAACGGCCAGCAGTACGATGGCCCAAATTAACCAATGCTCAGGCATATTTCAATACGACCCTTCTGAAGGTAACGACCAGATCTTCGCAATCATCGGTTACGTCTTCGACAGATTGAAGAATTTCTTTCCACTTGATAATTTCGACGGGGTCCTTGCAGTTTTGGAACAAGCTGGCCATTTCTGCATGATAGAGATCGTCGCACTCTTGTTCCAGCTTGAGGACCTTCTTGCTCCGGGCTTCGACCTTCAAGTAGTTCTTCTTGAGATCTTTCATATAGCCGATGGATTTATAGATTTCTTTCATGGCCTTGGCCGTAATCGTCGCCATTTCCTTGGCGCCGTCCGTCGCCTCTCCAATTTGGTACATGCACATCTTATCCATAATTTCACTGATATTATCGACGGTCGCATCAAGCTGGTCGATAATCTGCTGAATATCTTCCCTGTCCATGGGAGTAATGAAGGTCTTTTGCAGCCGCTTCATCGTTTCCATGACCAGGGAATCAGCCTGATCGGCCAAGGCGTCGATTTTTTCCAGCGCCATTTCTTTCGCAATTTGGCCGTTAATAGCCTGGCTCAAAAGTTCCGCCGCTTCATAGCCTAATGCAGCATGTTGATCCAACAGCGAAAAAAACTTCTCTTCCTTGGGCTTTAAGTGGAATGCCATAGTCATCGATCTCCTTATCGAATAGATAGAAATAAGCCTTCTCAAAATTAACACGATTATTTCATAGACTTTACAAGGCTTTACAATAGATTATATCATATGGCCTTTCTTTATTCTACAAAAGAGGTGCCTTTTCTGGACGAGAGAGGGTGCGATCTATGCATTATAAAGATGCTGTCACCATTTCAAAGGACAAAGTTAAATTACTTTAAATTGCCCCGCCGGCTGTCGTAAGTTATACTGTAATGAAAGATATATGGATTATTGAGAAACCATGAACCCCCAGGAGGTGAGCACATGGATTTTACACCTCGCATGCAGCAAATTCTGCGGCGCTTATTACAGGAAACAGACTTTCTCTCTGAACAGGCTCTTGCCGACGACCTTGGCATCAGCAAGCGAACGGTCCAAAGAGAACTGGAAGGAACCGAAAAAGCGCTGCTGTCGTATAATCTGAAGCTGGTCCGCCAAAAGCGGGCCGGCATCTATTTAGATGGCACGGACCTTGATAAGAAAGAGCTGTCAGCAGCCCTTGAAGATACGGTGGATATGGACTTTACCGATAAAGGCACGCGCCGCCGCCATCTGCTCTTTGAACTGCTGCGCGACAGAACGCCAAAAAAACTGCTTTATTACAGCACCCTTTTAGGCGTCAGCGAAGCGACGGCCGCTTCGGACTTAGAGTCTCTGGCACCGTGGCTGGAGAAGAATAATTTAAAAGTCCTGAAAAAACAAGGCTATGGCGTCCTGCTCACAGGCAGTGAAAAGGATTACCGCGAAGCCATGCACCGCTTCATCAGCGAAACGACGAGCGCCGACGCCTTCAAAGACCTGCAAAACGCAGACAAATCCCTCTCCAAGGCCTTGGCCAATATCGCTGATAAGGGCGTTTACCAACTACTGAACACCCATACGATTCAGCGCGTCTATGACGTACTCAAAAAAATGGACGAAAAAAAGATCAGCCAGTTTACGGATACGGCCAAAATCGGACTGATCATTCACATCGCCATCGCCGTCGAACGCATCGCCAAAGGGCAGGATGACGATACGGACGAGGAAATCGCTCCCATTCTGGAAGACAGCGAAAACGCTGCCTTGGCCCGGCGAATCGTAGCCGCCATGGAAGATGAATTTCAACTGACCATGCCGCCCATTGAAGCGTCGTATCTCCTCCTTCATATTAAAGGAGCTAAAATCAGATATCACGACAGCGACCTCTTAGATCTGCCCAGCACGGTCGATGAATCGGAACTCTTGCGCGTAATCGATGATATGATTGAGGCCTTCGACACCCGCCTGGCCTATGACCTTCGCTGTGACGACGAGTTTCTCCAGGGCCTTTTCGTTCATTTACAGCCGACGATCATCCGCCTTCAGCACCATTTAAACATCATCAATCCCATCCTCGACGATATCAAGCGCGAATATGCCGAGGTCTTTCAAAAAGCAAAAAGGGCGGCAAACGTCTTATCCCTGGCCCTGGATACACCGGTCTCGGACGACGAAGTCGGCTATCTGACCATCCACTTCGGTGCTGCCTTAGAGCGAATCAAAGGCCATGAAGCCTTTACGCGAAGTGTATCCATCGGCATCGTCTGTGCCAGCGGTTTTGGCATTGCCCGCCTGATGATGACCCGACTGAAAAACAAGCTTCCAAAAAATACGAACCTCCAGGCCTACAGCAGTGACGCCGTAACCGAAGAAGTCCGCCGGCAGACGGATTTTTTCGTCTCCAACCTGCCCTTATCGATTCCCGATGCCGACGTGCTCTACGTCTCGCCCCTCATTTCGCCGTCAGAACTGCATCGCATTGAAGGTAAAATTGAAGAATACGCTCATGTCCGTAAAAACCAGCCCGCCGTCGATACGCCGACCGAAGACGATTTCATTTCGACCTTAGACAAGACCCGTCTCCTTTCCCAAGAAATCGCCGGCATCCTGAAAAATTACCGCCAATACACCTTGCCAGAAAAGACAACCTTTGCCGAAGCCGTCCACGCCCTGTCCTCGGCCGCCGTCGAAGATGAGGAACTGTCGGCCAAGCTATTTGACGCTATCATCACCCGCGAACGGCTGAACAGCCAGATATTCCCGGAACAGGACTTTGCCCTGCTCCACTGCCGCACGACGGTGGTAACGCAGTCCTTATTCTATACTGCCGTTCCTGACGGAGAAACCTTTATTGACCCTTATTTTCATGGCATCTCGACGATTTTATTCTTAGTCATGCCTCAAGACGAACAGAGCCGACTCCATACAGACGTCCTCGGCTCCATCAGCAGCTCCTTAGTCAGTGACAGCGCCTTCGCCCAAGCCATTCACGGTCATGACGAAAAAAAAATCCGCTACCATCTGCAGCGGATTTTAAAGGTCTACTTTGCCAAGACCCTCGGGTTATAAGTAGATATACTGTCTCAACTTCTTTACATACGAACGGCCGACAGGGATAGGCGCCCTGTCTTGTCCCTTTAGGATCAAGACGTACTGATGATTGAACCAAGGCTCGATTTGCCGGACTTCATCAATATTGACGATGTAATTACGGTGGCAGCGGAAGAATACCGACGCCGGCAGGCGCTGCTCAAATTGAATCAGGCTGAAATGGGTCGGATAAACTTTTCCTTCCAGGGTAACTAAATATGTCCTGCGTTTTTCCGCATAAACGAGGCGAATGTCGTCACAGGCGATGAGCTTGATCTTATCGCCTTCATCGACGGAAAACCGCCGCATCGGCAAAGAAAACTGCCCTTCATCATCGGCGGGCGCCACGAAAGAATCTTCTCTCAGAGAAGGTTCTTTTTTTATGTGCAGGGCTTTAAATTTTCGGACAGCCTGTGCCACTTCCCCTTCGGTCACGGGCTTTACTAAATAATCCAAGGCCGTCAGCCGCAGCGTATGGGACACGAAGTCGCGTTCACCGGTCACGAAAACGATATCCGGTTTAGGCCCTTCTTTTTTCTGAATCCCTTCGGCAATGGCAAGGCCGCTCATGCGAGGCATTTCAATTGTCAGAAAGACGAGATCCGGTTTGTATTGTGTAAGACATGCTTCAGCCTGTTCCCCTTCATAACAGATAGCGGCGACGGTCATGTCCGGATCCGCTGCCGACAGGCATCTTTTTAATTGCGCCGCCATGAGCGGCTCATGATCAATAATTACGACCGAAAGGCCCATACTATCGTCACCTTTCCATGAGTTTTCCCTTATTATACCACACTCGATGAAGCCGTCTACGATGGCTGAGCCCAGGCAGGGACTGAATTCTTCACGGTTGTCACGTTGAATGTGGACAAAGTTAAATTACTTTTAATTGATTTTGGTATGTACGGAAGGTATACTGTAACCATCAAGAGAGCAGCACAGTGCAGTCCGGAGTGCCGAGTCCTGCTCCGTCAATGGATTTTATGGTTACAAAATTGGAGGCTTACTATGAAAGCAAAAATACAATCTTTCGGCCGCTTCCTCAGCAGTATGGTCATGCCGAACATCGGCGCCTTCATCGCCTGGGGTCTCATAACGGCACTCTTCATTCCCAGCGGCTGGCTGCCAAATGAACAGTTAGCCAAAATGGTCGGACCGTTCCTGACCTACGCACTTCCCTTACTCATCGCCTTCCAAGGCGGCAAGATCGTCGGCGGCCTTCGCGGTGCCGTCATGGGCGCCATCGCAACGGTCGGCGTCATCACCGGTACGACCTATACCATGTTCTTAGGGGCTATGGTCATGGGCCCTCTGGCAGGCCTTGTCATCAAAAAGTTTGACGAAGCTGTCGACGGCCACATCAAACCGGGTTTTGAAATGTTAGTCAATAACTTCTCCGTCGGTATCTTAGGCATGATCATGGCCATCATCGGTTTCGAACTCATCGGTCCGGTCATGGGCGTCATCCTCTCCTTCTTAACGGCCGGCGTCCAGTTCCTCTTACAAGCCGGCATCTTCCCCCTTATCGGGCTCTTCGTTGAACCGGCAAAAGTATTGTTCCTCAACAACGCCATCAACCACGGCATCTTCACTCCCCTCGGAGCTGAACAAGTCGCCGAATCGGGCAAATCCATCTTCTACATGATTGAAACCAACCCCGGCCCCGGCGCAGGCGTTCTCTTAGCCTACTGGTTATTCGCGAAAGACAAGATGACCCGCCAATCCGCACCGGGCGCGCTCATCATCCACTTATTCGGCGGGATCCACGAAATCTATTTTCCGTACATCCTCATGAACCCGGCTCTTCTCTTAGCCACCATCGGCGGCAGCGTCGCAGCCCTGTTCTACAACATGATCTTCGATCTCGGCCTTTCCGGCCCGCCGGCTCCCGGCAGCCTCATTTCCTACTTGGCCATGGCACCGAAAGGCTCGACCCTGGCCGTCATCTTGAGTATCGTCATCGCAACGGCGGTATCCTTCTTCATCGCTTCGCCCATCATCAAACTGTCTAATGCAAAATCGGGAGAATCCCTCGAAGAAGCACAGCAGAAGATGCAGGACATGAAAGCCGAATCGAAGAATGAAGCCGTAACGACGGCTGCAGCAGTCGACTTGAAACAGATTACCAACGTCGTCTTCGCCTGCGATGCCGGCATGGGCTCCAGTGCCATGGGTGCTGCCGTCCTGCAGAAAAAATTCAAAAAAGCAGGCCTTACAGACATCACCGTCAGTCATGCTTCCGTTTCTGAAGTTCCGGCAGATGCCCAACTCGTCGTTTGCCACAAAGACCTGGCAGACCGAGCCAAAGCCAGTGCCCCTAACGCCCGTCTGGTTACGATTACCAATTTTATGGCAGCTCCCGAATACGGCATGCTCGTCGATGAATTAGCCGCTGCCCGCAACGAAAAATAAAGGAGACGTTCTCTATGAATACGATTTTACAGAAGAAAAATATCATCCTGAACTGCCAACCCCAGCCTAAAGAAGATATCATCAAGAAAATCGGCAAGATTTTCTCTGAAGACGGCTATACCAGCGAAAAATATACCCAGGCCATGCTCGATAAAGAAGAAGTATTCAACACAGCCATCGGCAATGCCGTCGCCATCCCTCACGGTATTGAAGCCAGCAAGGGCGAAGTCAAAAAATCGGGACTGGTCATCATGACCTTCCCGGACGGCACCGACTGGGGCGGTGAAACGGTAAAACTCGTCATCGGCATCGCCGGTGTCGGCGACGAACACCTCGATATCCTGAGCAATATCGCCATCACCTGCTCCGATGAAGACGACGTCGAAGACTTGCTCCACAGCTCAGCCGACGACATCTTCAACACCTTCGCAAACATCGAAGCCTAAACAGCTTCATTACTCATAAAAAGACTACATCTACTTACCTATTAGGAGGATCTTACCATGAAAACAAAAGCAGTCAGAATGTATGGCACTCGCGATTTACGTTTAGAAGAATTCGAACTCCCGGAAATTAAAGACGATGAAATTTTAGCGAAAATCATTACCGACAGCATCTGCATGTCGACGTACAAACTCGTTGAACAAGGAAAGAACCACAAACGAGCTCCGCAGAACATCGATACCAACCCGATCATTACGGGCCATGAATTTGCCGGTGTCATCGTTAAAGTCGGCAAAAAATGGCAGGATCAGTTCAAACCGGGCATGCGCTTCGCTCAGCAGCCGGCCCTGAACTACAAAGGAAGCTTGGCTTCTCCCGGCTACTCTTATGAATTCTTCGGCGGCGATGCTACGTACTGCATCTTCCCCCACGAAGTCATGGAATTAGGTGCTCTCATGCCTTACGAAGGAGAAAGCTTCTACGAAGCCTCCTTAGGCGAACCCATGAGCTGCATCATCGGCGGCTATCATGCCAACTACCATACGAATAAACAGAACTACGACCACGCGATGGGTACTAAAGAAGGCGGCAACATCATCATCCTCGGCGGCTGCGGCCCCATGGGCCTCGGTGCTGTCAGCTACGGCATCCACTTCGAAAACAAACCGAAGCGCATCGTCGTCACCGATATCAACGATGCCCGCATCGCCAGAGCCAAAGAAGTCGTTTCCCCGGAATACGCAGCCGAACACGGTGTCGAACTCATCTACGTCAACACGTCCAACATGGACACGGCTTATGATGAACTCATGGCTCTCACCGACGGCCATGGCTATGACGACGTCTTCGTATATACACCGATCCGCGCCGTCGCCGAACTCGGAGGCCGCCTCTTAGCTTTCGACGGATGCCTCAACTTCTTCTCCGGCCCGACGGACAAAAACTTCAGCGCTGAAATCAACCTCTACGACTGCCACTACACCAGCACCCATATCATGGGCACGACAGGCGGCAACAACGATGACCTCATCGAAGCCAACACCTTGGCAGCTAAAGGCATCATCGATCCGGCCGTCATGGTCACCCACGTCGGCGGCATCGACAGCATCGCTGAAACGACGCTCAATCTCCCCAACATCCCTGGCGGCAAGAAACTGGCCTATACCCAGTTCAACATGCCCATGACGGCGATCGAAGACTTTGCCAAACTCGGCGAAAAAGATCCGTTCTTCTTAGAACTGGACAAATGCTGCAAAGCCCATAAGGGCCTGTGGAATGCCGAAGCCGAAAAAATGATCCTGAAACACTTCAACGTCGAAATCTAATCACGCTTTCCTTCTCAAAATTCTCTATACAAAAGGAAAAAGACGAGTACCTGATGACCCCGGTTATCAGGTACTCGTCTTTTTTATGCAGATCTGAAGCGGACGGCATCAAACATGTCACCTGCCGCATTAATTCTTTATTCATCTCAGATAACTCAGCCGCCATCACACTTATTTTCGGATATCGGCTACGACTTGTTTATAAGCCTCGATAAGGATATTGAAGTCGAGGTTATGAGCGATGCCGTCATAGCCTTGGGTGATATAGTCTCTGGCCTGTTCCGTCGTACCGGTAAACATATAGCAAAGTTTTCCGGCGTCGTGGCAGGCCTTCAGGATTCTATCCGTCGCTTCTTTAAAGACAGGGCTATCAAATTGACCGGGGATGCTGAGGCAGGTCGAGAGGTCATAAGGGCCGATGAAGATGCCGTCCAGTCCTTCGATTTGAACGATGTCTTCGATTTGTTCCAGGGCTTCCTTCGTTTCGCACTGGGGCATGACCACCAAGCGATCATTGCTGTTGGCGTAGTATTCTTCCAAGGTTTCTGTCGCCGCCCAGGAGGCGTTACCAAAGCCTGTCCCTCTCCCTTTAATGAAGCCTCTTTGACCGATTGGAGCGTATTTTGCCAAGGCCACGGCCTTCTTGAAGTCATCCAGTTCCCGTAGGCAGGGCAGGATGATGGCCTGGGCTCCGCAGTCAGCCGCCCGCTGGATGTCTTTATGGTCGACGTTTGCTAAGCGCACGACAGGCACGAGATGCACCAATTCGGCCGCCCGGATGAGGTTCATCATCGTTTCTGTATCAAAGGGCCCGTGTTCCGTATCGATGATGACAAAATCAAGGCCCGTATAGCCGAGGCATTCCACCTCGGCCATGTTTCCCATACTGACAAAGGTACCGACAGCGGCTTTTTTAGCCGCCGCCAGATCACGCAAGCGATTCAAAGACACGACAACATCCTCCTTCATAAGAACTAAATTTATAGTCTCCTTGGATAATCAGAAAGTTTAACTTAATGCCGCATCAGCGGTACGCTATCCAGCGGATCGGGCCCATAGTGATTGGGCCCCGTCGTCCCTTTAGCAAATAACAAGTAAAGACTGACGATCAAATCCGCAACCGGAACGAATAAAAAAAGATAAAACCAACCGCTCTTATTAAGGTCATGACAGCGTCGAATGGTCAGCATTACACCGGAAACGCAAACGGCAATAGCAGCGGGGATTACCAATAACAGCAATAGAGGAAAAGGTATAGCCAACATGACAAGTACTACAAAAACAAAGAATTCTGCGAGACTTCTGAATAAATACCGTTTGCGGTTGAGCCGGCCCCGATGGGAAAAGTACATTTCCCCAATCGTGTGCTCATGGGCAGGGTTTCCATCATAGTAATCCCCATTGGGAAAGGAGCTGTATTCAACATGGGAAGCAAAATCATCTCTCCTCGAGGTACCTCCGACGGCCTTTCCGCACTTAGCACAAAACTTCGATCCTTCAGGGATTGGCGCTCCACAGTGTGAGCAAAACTTATCCATAAGAATGCCTTCTTTCTAAAATATGATGCTTTCGGTGTATGAGCCCCCTTTATCAATCTGATAAGGCCACCGTAAAAACGAGCGTATAATATACCGGCTCTTTCCCGTCCCCCCTGCCCCACCTCTTGTATTCAAAAGGTTCCGCCACTACTGTTCTATGAACAAAAAAACCGTAGCAGCAACGAATGCGGCTACGGTCTGCACAACGTATAGGGACGGATTTTTCACAGGCCCGGTACGTGTTTATTCTCTAAGCTGACAATGACAGTAAGGCACAATGGGTTACAGATATGGGTGGTACACAGGCAAATATCGCTGATATGTGGCTTTTTCTATCAGCCTGCAAACTGGCTGTCGAGGGGATCGGCACCATACTGGTTGGGACCCGGCGTTCCGGCAGCAAACAGTAAATAGAGGGCAAAGAAGAAGTCGATGATGGGGATAAACATCAATAGGTAATACCAGCCGCTTTTATCAAGATCATGGCAGCGACGGATGCCCAACATGGCGGCACTGATGGTGGCAATGAAGGACACGGGGTAGGCCAAATAAGGCGATATTTGAGCCAATAAGGTACCTACGATAGTGGCAATGATCATAACAGCAAGAGTTCTGATGAAATAGCGCAGTCTGTTAAGTCGTCCGGTATAGGAAAAGTATTTTTCTTGTATCATGAGTTCTCCTTTTAAATAAACAATCCAAAAAACGCAAGAAATAATAGACAATCCATATCAAAAAACTCATATACTACCTGAGCTGTCGGCCCCTTCAGTTATGATGGTAACATATTTCTTCTTTTTTCTCTATATATTTTACAAACAGTTTTCATAAAAGCCGATTTTAAGCAGAAAAGTAAAAATCAGGCACTGTATTTATGAAGATAGGATGCATAATAAAATTCATCCGTCGTCATATTAATGAAGCGCATCCCCTCGACGATTCCCAAAAAGCCCGGAATAAAGGTCCAGCAAAATAAAGCATAGACGATGCCGCGGACGTTTCGTTTCATGTAAAAATGGTGAATGCCCAATGACCCTAAAAAGAAAGCCAGGGCCGCCGTAATCAGCCGTTCTTCATTGATCTTATGGCGCAGTTCCGGCGTAATGGATGAAAAGGTTCCGTCCGTATAGGCATCGAAGCGATGGGCTGCCCGCTGTTTCCACGCTGAAAAAGCGCTTTTCTTTCTCCGGCTCTGGCCGGATTCGGATTCCCGATAAACGCCTCGATTCGACAAATTGCGGGTCATGGCGACGACTTCTCCGTCAATAACCTGCAGTTCTCCCTGCAGAATCTCCGTAAATTGGTTCTCATAGGCCGCATCCATCTGAAGGAACAAGTCTCTTACCTTTTGCTTGGTCGTGACCACCTTCTGTGTCTTAAGACCCGTTGCCTCAAGCTGCTTATACTTGTGTACTAAAAACACGGCTCGGTCCTGATAGTAGTTAATAAAGGGCTCGGCCAAGGGAATCCGTTCCGGGTACTGCTGTAAATAGTAGAGGAGATTGCGGGCAATATGCTGCATATTGGAAGCCCTGTCCCATAGTTCCGAATCGGTCAGGCCCCACCGCTCGCCTTCCAGGCGATTAAAATCCGCTACGGCCTTCTCAAAGGCTGCATCATACCGGTTTGCCGACTTTCCCTTGCGCCGACCGAGCTTCAAGGACAGCCTGCGGGGCTGTCGTTCCAGCCGGTGGAGAATATAGAGGGAAAGGATGATGCCGATGGCTCCCACAGGGCGGCCATAAAAGAACCAGGCGCCGCCGCCAATAGCCATGCAGAGAAAAGAAAAGACATATAAAATATATTTCAAACGAATACCTCCTTTATCACCTGTCCTTTATTGTACCAAAGTAGCAGCAGTCATGCAAAAGTCCGTTATAGACGCAAAAAACCCGCACGAATCGGAAGAGACGTGCGGGGAAATGGAAATCACTTATTTTACAACAGCATTGTTGATGATGGCTAAGAAATCATCGGCTTTGAGGCTGGCGCCGCCAACGAGGCCGCCGTCAATGTCGGCAGAACCGGTCAGTTCAGCGACGTTGCCGCCTTTGACGCTGCCGCCGTAGAGGACGGATACGTCTTCAGCTGCAGCTGCACTGTAGAGAGCTGCCAATTTTTTACGGATAATGGCGCAGACTTCTTCAGCCTGAGCAGCGCTGGCCGTCTTGCCCGTGCCGATAGCCCAGATCGGTTCGTAAGCGATGACGACTTTTTTGATGTCGGCTTCAGAGATGTCTTTAAGAGCATTTTCGATCTGGCCTTCGATCCAAGACTGCATGATGCCTTCTTCGCGCTGTTGCAGCGTTTCGCCGCAGCAGACGATCGGCGTTAAGTTGTGAGCAAGGGCTGCTTTCGTCTTCTTGTTGACCGTTTCATCTGTTTCATTGAAATAGGTCCGGCGTTCCGAATGGCCGAGGATAACATGTGTTACGCCGATATCGACGAGCATGGCCGGCGAAACTTCGCCCGTGAAGGCGCCCTTTTCTTCCCAGTGCATGTTCTGGGCAGCGACATGAATGGCAGTTCCCTTGGTCATTTCAACGGCCGTCGAAAGGTACGGGAAAACGGGAGCAATGACGACTTCAGCTTTTACGTCTTTGGGCATTTTTTCAACGAGGCCCTGGATCGTAGCCTTGGCATCAGCGCCTAAATGATTCATTTTCCAGTTACCGGCAATAATAGTTTTACGCATAATAAATTTTCCTCCTTGGCCAGATCTGCCTGCCTCCTGTCGGTTCAAAACGCGTCGTCATGACGACGGGAGGCACAGGCATCCGGCGTATGTATATGAATAGTTATGAAACGGCTTATTTATCGCTCAAGGCAACGACGCCCGGGAGCTGTTTGCCTTCGAGGTATTCGAGGGAAGCACCGCCGCCCGTCGAAATGTGGCTGATCTTATCGGCAAGGCCGGTCTTATTGACAGCCGAAACGGAGTCACCGCCGCCTACGATGGAAACAGCGTCGGAATCAGCAACGGCTTTAGCAACGGCTTCGGTACCTTTTGCGTAATTTTCCATTTCAAATACGCCCATAGGTCCGTTCCAAACGATGAGTTTCATGGAAGCCAATTCTTTAGCGAAGAGTTCCTGGGTCTTGGTGCCGACGTCGAGGATCATCCAATCGGCCGGAACGGCATCGACGGAAACGACTTTGTGATCGGCATCATTTTTGAATTCAGCAGCGACCATGACGTCGACCGGCAGAAGCAGTTTCGTACCCTGTTCTTTTGCCTGGGCAATGAGTTCTTTCGCCAAATCGATTTTATCGGCTTCAACGAGGGATTTGCCGATGCCATAACCCTGAGCGGCCAAGAAGGTGTTGGCCATGCCGCCGCCGATGATCATGAGATCGACTTTCGGCAAGAGGTTGGAAATAACTTCGATCTTATCGGATACCTTAGCACCGCCGATGATGGCTGCGAAAGGATGTGCCGGGTTATCGACAGCGCCGCCGATAAAGCGGATTTCTTTTTCGAGGAGGAAGCCCGAAGCCATGGGCAGGAACTGAGTAATGCCGGCTACGGAAGCGTGGGCACGGTGGCAGCAGCCGAAAGCATCGTTGATGCCGACTTCAGCCAAGGAAGCGAGCTGACGAGCGAAGTCTTCGCCGTTCTTTTCTTCTTCCTTGTGGAAGCGGAGGTTTTCCAAGAGGAGCACTTCGCCCGGTTTGAGGGCGTCGGCCATGGCTTTCGTTTCAGCACCGACACAGTCGGGAGCGAATTTGACGTCGACGCCGAGGAGTTCAGACAGGCGTTTTGCGACCGGTTTCAAAGAATATTTTTCGACAACCTGTCCCTTCGGACGGCCAAGGTGGCTGGACAAGATGACAGCCGCATTGTGTTCGAGCAAGTATTTGATCGTCGGCAGCGTCTTCTGGATACGCGTATCGTCGGTGATGTTGCAGTTTTCGTCAAGAGGTACGTTAAAGTCTGCACGGACAAAAACGCGTTTGTTTTCGACATTGACGTCGGTGATTGTTTTTTTCATGAATAGGTTCCTCCTCTAATTAAAGCAGTTGTATGATTTTTTCAGCCGCCCCTTCATCAGTAACCAGCGTGCCCGTATGGCAGGCCCGCATGACGCCGACAATTGCCTCGGCTTTGCTGGCGCCGCCGGCTACGGCGATGACGTGAGGGTGATATTTAATTTCTCGTAGTGAGATACCGATATTATTCGTACCGTATAAGATTTTACCGTCGAGGCCGCAGTAGCAGCCCAGGGATTCACCGCAGGCGCCGAGGCTGTGCAGGGCATCGCGCTGAAGCGTCGTCATCCCCCGTTTGCGGGCCATGCGGTCGGCTCGGCCAATGCCGAAGATGACGACCTGGGCCCGGGCGGTCATGGCGACGTTTTCCTGAGTCTGACGGTCAGCCTTCAGCATCATCTGCAGGGCAGAATCGCTGAGGCCTTCGGGAATATGAATCATACGGTATGAACTGTGTGTCTTGGCAGCTACATTAGCAGCAATGTAGTTGGCCTGTACTTCAACGTGGTTTCCCATACTGCCCCGGGCCGGCAAAATAGTAACATTTGCCAGGCATTCCGGCAGCATCCGGGCCACTTCGGCCATGGTCGAACCGCCGCTGATAGCGACCGTATCGACACTGCCAAAGAGGTCGTTTAAGAGCAGGGCACCGCGACGCCCTAACTCTTCCTTAGCCGTCTTATCGCTGTCACTGTCACCGGGGACGATAAAGACATTTTTCAGGCCCAGCTTCTGCCGGATCTGACGCTGTATGTCATCGAGGTTATTCAGGCGCAGGAAGCATTCCAAGAGGTCCGGCATGAGCCGCTTTCCTTCAGGCTCCATGGCAATGCCCAGCGTCGTAAAGCGGACGATGCCGCTGCGGCGCAGGACGTCGACGTGGGACCGGACGACTCGTTCTGACAGGCCGGAAAGGCCGGCTAAGGTCCGGCGCCCGACTGGTTCGGCGTCGGCAATATGCCGTAACAGTAAATATCGTTCCTTAATGGTCCCCATGACATCGGGAGCTATTTTTTGAAAGATACTCAGCGTATCTTGTTCCATCTTACTCTCTCCCTTCGAAATGCGGCAGAACGACGGAGATCATCACTGATCGATCAGGCTCTTGCCTGTCATTTCACTGGGAATATCCATGCCGGCCAGGGTCAGCATCGTCGGAGCGACATCGGCTAAGATGCCGTCGTGGAGATGATCATTTTTGTGTTCTTCACTGACCAAGATGCACGGTACATGATTTGTCGTATGAGCCGTATAAGGGCTGCCCGTTTCGGGATCAGCCATTTTTTCCGCATTGCCGTGGTCCGCAATGATGAGCAGCTGTCCATCGACGGCACGGAGAGCTTCGACGATCTTGCCGACGCAGGTATCGACCGTTTCAACGGCTTTGACAGCTGCTTCAAAGACGCCCGTATGACCTACCATGTCGGCGTTGGCAAAGTTGAGCATGATCATGTCGTATTTATCAGCTTTAATCTGTTCGATAACCTTTTCCGTAACGATAGGTGCATTCATTTCCGGCTGCAGGTCATAGGTTGCGACCTTCGGAGACGGTACTAAAATGCGGTCTTCGCCCTGGTTCGGTTCTTCTTCGCCGCCATTGAAGAAATACGTAACATGAGCGTATTTTTCCGTTTCAGCGATGCGAAGCTGGGTCTTGCCGGCTTTAGCCAAGACTTCGCCCAAGGTATGGGGGATCCGTTCTTTGTCGTATACGACATGGGCCGGAAGGTCATCTTCGTAGCGGGTCATGGTTGCAAAGTAAACGTCCAATTTCTTCGGACGCGGGAATTCAGCAAAGTCAGGAACGACGAAAGCCGTCGTCAGCTGACGAGCCCGGTCGGGGCGGAAGTTAAAGAAGACAACGCTGTCCCCATCTTCAACGGGGTGTTTACGAATGACCGTCGGAACGACGAATTCATCGGAAACGTCGGCTTCATAAGAATGTTTCAAGCACGTGGCTGCATCTGGTTCCTGCGGTCCTTCTGCCAAGGCTACGGCATCGTAAGCTTTTTCAACGCGTTCCCAGCGTTTATCGCGGTCCATGGCGTAATAACGGCCGCTGATGGTGGCGATTTCGCCGACGCCGAGTTCTGCGCATTTATCTTCCAGTTCCTTCAAGAATTCACCGGCGCTGCGGGGCAGTACGTCGCGGCCGTCGAGGAAGGCATGGACATAGACTTTTTTCAAGCCGAAGCGTTTTGCCATTTCGAGGAGGCCGAAGAGGTGTTTTTCACTGCTGTGAACGCCGCCGGGAGATACGAGGCCCAATAAATGGAGGGCCGAATCATTCTTCTTGGCGTTTTCCATAGCGCCGACCAGAGCCGGTTTTTCAAAGAAGGGACCTTCTTTGATGTCTTTCGTGATTTTGGTCAAGGCCTGATAGACGATACGGCCGGCACCGATATTGAGGTGACCGACTTCAGAGTTCCCGATCTGACCGTCCGGCAAGCCGACATCTTCACCAGAAGCACCGAGGAAAGAATGGGGATATTCTTCCCAAAGTTTCGGCAGAACCTTGAGATCTGCCTGGGCTACGGCATTATCTTTTTGGATATCGCTGCAGCCAAAACCATCCATGATGATTAACATTACTGGTTTTTTGTTTGCCATTGTAGTGTTTTACTCCTTTTTGTAGTAAAGAAAAACAAAAGGGGCTGTCGCCGCAGCGACAGCCCCTTTCAGCGCTTTTCGATGTTTCAATCTCATTTGTAACGGGAGGCTGTTTACCCGTCGGGAAATGCGTCGCTACAAATTAGTGTTTGCTGTTGTAATCGTTCATTACGGCAATGAGGTTGAGGACCTTGTTGGAGTAACCGATTTCATTGTCGTACCAGGAAACAACTTTAACGAAAGTATCCGTCAGGGCGATACCGGCTTTAGCATCGAAAATGGATGTAAGCGGGCAGCCGAGGAAGTCGGAAGAAACAACGTCTTCTTCCGTATAGCCGAGGATGCCTTTCAATTCGCCTTCGGAAGCTTTTTTCATAGCTGCGCAGATTTCATCGTACGTAGCCGGTTTTGCGAGGTTAACCGTGAGGTCGACGACAGAAACGTCGAGGGTCGGAACACGCATGGACATACCGGTCAATTTGCCATTCAATTCAGGAATGACTTTGCCTACAGCTTTAGCAGCACCCGTGCTGGACGGAATGATGTTGCCGGCAGCTGCACGGCCGCCGCGCCAGTCTTTCATGGAAGGACCGTCAACGGTTTTCTGAGTAGCCGTCGTGGAGTGAACGGTCGTCATGAGGCCGTCTTTGATGCCGAAAGCATCGTTGAGGACTTTAGCGATAGGAGCCAGGCAGTTCGTCGTGCAAGATGCGTTGGAGACGATTGTCTGGCCTTTGTATGTGTCGGTGTTAACGCCGCAAACGAACATGTCTGCCTGACGGCCGTCTTCACCCTGTTTGGAAGGAGCGGAGAGAACAACATATTTAGCGCCTGCTGCCAAGTGTTTTTCAGCGAGGTCCATCGTGAGGAAACGACCGGTCGATTCAACGACGTATTCAGCGCCGACTTCGTCCCATTTGAGGTTAGCCGGATCCATTTCAGCCGTTACGCGGATTTTTTTGCCGTTGACGATGAGCTGGCTGTTTTTAGCGTCAACTTCAATCGTGCCATCGAAGCGACCATGCATGGTGTCGTATTTGAGCATGTATGCCAGGTATTCAACCGGGCCGAGGTCGTTGATGCCTACGATTTCAATATCATCGCGAGTCTGAGCTGCGCGGAAAACAAAACGACCAATACGACCGAAACCATTAATACCAACCTTAATCATTGTCGATACACTCCTTTTAAAAACGAAAATAACTTTTGTATATAATTCTAAGAACTTAAAGGCCTTGCTACTTACAATGTAAGTATGCCACATCGGGCCGAATTTTGCAATACCATGGACGCTTTACGTCCCAATTTATTGCATTCCCAAAGATGCGGCAGCGATACCGACGTATTCCTTAATGGCCAGGCAAGAATTGAGCAGATAGGCCGATTGCGGTACGACGGTATAAGGCGACCAAATAGGATTCATATTGCTGCGGTAGTCAGACGGATAGGGAATGAAGTCCAATCCCTCTCGACTAAAGAAACGGGATGCCCGCGGCATATGAAAGGCGCTGGTAACGACGATAGCCTTCTTCCAGCCCTGCTGACGGCAAATTTCTTTAGAAAAAGCAGCATTCTCTGCCGTATTTCGACTTTTATCGTCCATAAAGATCCGATTGTCAGGGACGCCAAGGGACAGGAGCATCCGCTTTTCAATATGCGATTCGTTGGCCTCGCCTTCAAGGACGGTGCCTCCGGACAAGAGAATGGGCAGATTCTTGGCTTTTTCCAAGCGAAGGGCCGTCAAGAATCGGTTGGCCGCCGCGCTTCCGACTTGCCCTACCCCGTCAACGTCGGGCACACCGGCCCGAGAGCCGCCGCCGAGGACGATGATGACATCGCCGTCGAGGGCTTCCAGTGACGGTTGTTCATAGGCCATTTCCAAAGGGCGGATGAGGCTGTCTGAAACAGGCTCCGTCGATAACAGGTAGAAGACGGCCGTAATGACCAGCATGGCCCAGCGTCCGGCCTGCTTCTTTCGAAAGAGCCAGGCCGTCAAGATCATAAAGGCCAAAACAATGCCGCCTAAGGGCAAAATCCAAGCGTAAATCCATTTGACAAGATACAACATAAAAGGACACCTTCTTACGACTCCGGTTCGAGTCTTTCCGATGAGAGGCACTATCATAAAAAGTGTTTCTCCCCATCATCGCTACTATTATATCATAAGACTTGCCGGAGACCAGTTGGCAATTTGTAAAATGTATGTTATACTTATTTTGAATCTCTGTCGGGGTTCTACATCCATGGGGATGTAAAGGTTTCGACGTGGATGGTTGTATCATGAATAGCGAGCCGGGGTTTCATCTGCCCGTAAATCGGTGAACCTTTTAAATTAAACGCAAAAGAAAACAATTTTGCTTTAGCTGCCTAAGGGCGGCTAACGTCTCTTGCTGCTAATCCTGCGGGCAGTTTGCAGACGTCACTTAGCGGGATACCACATGGTTTTGCCTGGCAGCCGTGTCGGGAAACTCACAGGCTGGAATCGTCTAGTTTGTCCTTGTACGAAAACGGTTTAAGATACTAACAAGGTCTGCGCTCGGAGAAGTTCATGGGGCTGCATTTACGGACAGGAGTTCGACTCTCCTCATCTCCACCAAAGTCAAAGGACTATCGTCACTCGATAGTCCTTTTTTATTGAAAAAATCCCTATATCCTTATTTTTTCATTCTTTCTCCTTGACAAACCTTTTACACAGGTCTATGATAGGGTGCATAACTTAAACACGATATATTGACATTCGATGACGAGAAAGAGTACAGCTTTGCAAAAGCACACAGCGAGCCGGGTATGGTGAAAGCCGGCAGCCGGAGGAAGCTTGGAAAATCATCTCTGAGAATTGCAGTTGAAATGAGTAAACTGCACCGTCTGATCCACGTTACAGGAAATGCGTATGATAGTACGTTACAAAGTGCCTTGCATGTTTGGCAAGGAATATCGGGTGGTACCGCGGATATAAAACTTCCGTCCCTTTAGTGGGGCGGAAGTTTTTTTATTTCATGTTTATCTTATGACAATCTAACTTATCATTAGGAGGAATGCATCATGGAAAACATCAATTTCGACAGTCTTAAACGGCGGAGAGATCTGCGCATTATTTTACCGGTCTTTCTCGTTTCGATTATTGCCTGCATCGACCGCGTCAATATTTCCTATGCCAAACTGACCATGACCCAGACCCTGGGCTGGCTGTCCCCTGAAGTATACGGTTTTGGCGCCGGTATCTTCTTTGCCGGTTACCTGCTGCTGGAAATCCCCGGTTCCCTCTTTGCCGCGAAATTCTCGGCATCGAAATGGATTGCCCGCATCATGTTTACTTGGGGCGCCGTCAGCCTCTGTATGGCCTTCGTTACGACGGAGTGGCAATTCTACCTCTGCCGCTTCCTCTTAGGCGCGTCAGAAGCCAGCCTCTATCCGGTCATCTATTCTCTCCTATTCCCCCGCTGGTTCACGGCAGCTGAACGGTCCCGGGCGACGTCACTCATGCTTACCTCCCTGCTCCTTTCAACCATCGTCGGTGCCCCCATCGCCGGCGTCCTCTTAGAACATTCCTTCTTCGGCCTCTTAGGCTGGCAGGAACTGTTCATCCTCGAATCGATTCCGGCCCTCATCTTTGCCTTCTATTTCTTACTGGCCGTCAAGGACCGTCCGGACCAAGTCCATTGGCTGACAGACGCTGAAAAAGAATACCTGACGACCATGTATGAACAAGAACAACGAGCCATGCAGCACGTGAAAAAGTATACCGTTCTTCAGGCCTTTACCGATGCCAAGGTATTAAAGCTCTGTTTCATCTACTTTCTCTGGGTCGTCGGTTTCTGGGGCTTTTACTTCTGGATGCCGACAGTCCTGAAAAATCTCTCCGGCTGGTCGACGTCCCTCATCGGCGGCGCTATCGCCATCCCCATGGCAGCGGCCCTCGTCGTCCAATTAATCATCGGCCATACGGCAACGGTCACCGGCGACAAAGTATGGCACGTCTTCGCGGCCCTCACCGTCGGCGCCGTCGGCCTCGGCCTCTCGCCCTTTGCCCATAACATGGGCGTCGCCCTGTTTCTCATCTGCCTGTCCGCTATCGGCATCCACGCTTCCATGGGCGTCTGGTGGACCATTCCGACGACCTTCCTCTCCGGTCCGGCCGCTGCCGGCTCCATCGCCCTCATCAACTCCTGCGGCAACCTGGGCGGCATGTTCGGTCCTAATATGATGGCCTGGGTCCAGGCCCAAACGGGAAGCTTCGCTATGGGCTACTATCTGATGGCCCTGTTCATGTTCAGCGCCGGACTCTTAGTCCTGACTTTGAAATACAAGGTGAACGGCACCGTAAAAGAAGACGTACACCTCGACACGCGAAAGAATCCGACACTGTACGCCGGCACCCAGCCTACCGTAAACCATTAAGATACGCAAAAATCCCACGACCTCTCATGACACCTGAAAGGCTGTGGGATTTTTTTATGACGGAAGGATGAAATTGTAAAGGAGACCGAGATTTTACGCCTTTGGCAGAAATACCTTCAACGCTTCTTGGGCAAATACGGCGTACCCTTCGGCATTGGGATGAACGCCGTCCGCATAGAGATTTTTCCCGGATTTTCCTTCGCCATCCTGCAAAGCCTGATAAAAGTCGATGATAGTGCAGCCCGTATTTGAACTATAATCCAAAAGCCACTGACGGTAGCGGAGGAGAGTCTCATTATGCCGATTCACATCGCCTGCATCCTGCCAGCCATAGTATGCACTTTCCGGTTTAGTCAAGGGCGGGATGCCGATATACACCGGTTCCTCCTGGGATTTTAACAGCGAAACCAAGGTTTCTATATTGCGGCAGACGGCGGAAAAATCCTTATCGAGGAGGATATCGTTGGACCCTCCCATGATGAAGAAGGCATCGTAGCCGACGAGATCAAGCTGGTGCAGGCGAAAAACCATGCCGGCCGTCGTGTCACCGCATTGTCCCCGGTTATCGATTTGAATCTTGCCGCCTGTCGCCACCAAGGTCGTCCACCGCTCTCCCGGAAGCACATCGTAACCGTAAGTCAAACTATCGCCTATACAGAGGATTTTCATGACAGGATCCCCTTTTGAACAGCGGCTACGGCCGTTTCCGCCGAAAGCCACGGCGCATCGAAGCGGCAGCCGGCTTTTTCAAGATCCATTTGGCAGGCAAACATCTTGGGAATCGCACTGGCATAAATATCATGATCGTACATATAACGCAGAGTCGTTTCGACGTCAGCGTCGCTGAGGATATGACCGTGGTCGATGAGAACCAATCGGTTGGCATAAGGCAGGGCTGCTTCCAGCGTATGTTCGACGACGACGATCGTGTGTCCATAGGTTACATTCAAATCGTGAATCAATTCATAGAACTCGTGGGTCCCTTCCGGATCCAGGGCCGACGTCGGTTCATCAAAGACCAGGATGTCGGGGTTAGTCGCCAAGACGTCAGCAATGACCAGACGCTGACGCTGGCCGCCGGACAGCTTGGTCAGGGGCCGCTGGCGATAAGGCAGCATGTGGACTTTTTCCAGTGCTTCCGTGACGGCCTGATCGATTTTATCCGGAGCAACGCCCTGGTTTTCCAGGCTGAAGGCGATTTCTTCTTCAACGGTCATGGCGACCAACTGGCTGTCGTAATCATCGAGCATGGCTCCGACGCGGGCTGCGAGTTTCGAAATCGTCGTCTGCGTCGTCGCTTGGCCGTTGACATAGACCATGCCCTTCATGACGCCGCCGAAATAATGCGGAATGGCACCGGTCATGGCCATGCACAGCGAGCTCTTGCCGCTGCCGCTTTCACCGGTAATGACCAAAAAGTCGCCTTCACGGACCGTCAGATTGACATCATCGAGGACCGGCGTCTTCTGTTTATTATAGATATAAGAAAGGTGTTCCATGGAAATGAGGCCTTCTTGAGCGGGCTTCAAGTCGTACATGCTGTGATCGGAGGCCACTTCTTGTTCTTCGAGAGAATCGAGGATGCCTCGCGATACGAAGAGGCGCAGAGCCGGAAAATACATAATCGGTGTGACGATAGCATTCAAGGCGCCGATGACGACGACCAATGGCAGCATGGCCGTAAAATAGACGACGTTCGGAAGGTCCATGACGAATTTCAAAATAGTGACAAAGGCACCGCCGCTCATGCAGGTAGCGGCAAACCCGGTCAGGACGGGCAGGCAGGAATGGCCCTTCACTTTGATGAAGGCCAAGTTCTTGACGATAAAGGCGCAGGTAAGGGCCCCGACGGGTTCACTGATAAGGTTGCCGTAGGGAAAGCCCGATTTCGACGTCAGAACGTTGACCAAAGCTGCGACGAGACCGATGCCGAGAGCCTGTTTATAGCTGGGCTTGGTGAGGCAAATGGCGACGCAGTACGTGGCAATCGTCCAGTTCGGCGTGACGCCGCCGACACTTGGCGAGACGAGGTGCAAGATCGTGCCGATGGCCAGCATCAGCGTCGTAATGGTAATCCAGCGGAACTGACCGCCCTGACGGTGATGAAATTCTAATTTAGAAATATCTGCTACTTGTTTCATCGAGTTCCCCTCCTATACCAGTCCCTGCATCCGCAAATAAACGATACCGCAGCTCAAGGCCAACATGACAAAAATAACGATGTAATCGCGCCCTTTTGGCTGAACGTTGCTCATAAAACTGTGTTCATGACTGCCAAATCCGCGCAGTTCCAAACTGAGGGCCATCGTTTCCGACCGGCCCAGTGATTTCAGCATGAGCGGCTGGACGACACTCATGTAGTTGATGACTTTCTTAAAGATATTGCCCTTTGTCGAAAGGCCCCGGCAGGCCTGGGCTTCCTGAACGGCCTGACTTTCCGCGATGAAGTCCGGCACGAAGCGCAGGGCCGCCGTAAACATGAAGGCGTATTCATAAGGGATCTTAATCTGCTTGACCAGGGCTGCCGTCAAATCCTGCAGGCGCGTCGTCGTCAGCAAGATGATGAAAACGATGGTCATAGCCAGCATGCGAAGGCCCGTAACGTAAGCCGATTCCATAGATCCCCCGCCGAGGAGTTGGACGACCGCCAAGAAGACGGCGAAAATGATCAGGCTGAATACGGCCTTGATATTGCGCGATAAGTTGCCGCACAGGCCTAAGAGAATGAGTTCAATAACGACCAAACCGACTAAAGGAAGGGGCGTATGCATGACCAGAGCCCAGAAAGAAAAGGCAAAGGTACCGATTAATTTAGTAACAGGAACAAAATTTTTCATCATTGCTTCGTACCTCCTATTCTTTCCAGCATGGCTGCCGTAAATTCTTTCATCGATTTACAATAAGGGAAATCCGGTGCCGCCATGGACAAGGCAACGGCGTCGGGCCGGCTCAGGCCTAAGTCATATAGATCAGGGCGTTTCGTAAACAGTTCTTCCGGCGTCCCGTCAAAGGCCTTGGTATGATTGCCGATGACGATGACCCGCTGACAGTATTCTGCAAAAATATCCATGTCATGACTGATGATGAGGATGGTCATGCCCTTTTGATGAAGTTCGCTCAAAAGTTCCATGAGCTGCTCCTTATCTTCGCTGTCCTGACCACTCGTCGGTTCATCGAGGATGAGATACTGAGTATGCATGGCGATGGCCGAGGCGATGGCAACCCGCTGTTTTTCACCGCGATTAAGGTTGGGCGGATACGATTCGGCAAGGTCCGTTAACTGCGTCGCCTTCAAGGCTTCCTCGACAGCTTCTTGTATCTCGGACTCACTCATGCCCAGCTGCTTCGGTCCATAAGCCACTTCTTCCCGGACCGTCGGCCGAAACATCTGCCTTTCCGGCCGCTGGAAGACGTAGCCGATAAAATGGCTGCGAACGGAGGCATCCTCGCCGTTTATGACCTTACCGTTATATACGATTTCTCCCGATACAGGCTTTTCCAGCCCCATGAGCAGGCGGGTCACCGTCGTCTTCCCGCAGCCGTTGCGGCCGCCGAGGCCGATGAACTCGCCTTCACCGATTTTCACATTCACACGCTCCAATACGGGAACACCGCTACCGTAATTGAAACTGACATCCTTCATTTCCAGCATCTCTATCTCTCCTTCTATTTGATGACAACAAAAAAACCTTCCATCCCTACAAAGGGACGAAAGGTTCAGCTTCTTCCGCGGTACCACCCAAATTGACTCAGTGAGTCCAGCTCTACATGTACGGCCTCACGGCGATACACGTTTCTTTGATAGCGGTGGAAATACACCGTCGCACCCTACTGGTCACCGTTCAGGCCGCATCTCCCGAATCCATTCTATCCGCCGGTCTGCGCCGAACTTCCACTGCCATCGGCTCGCTGTAGCTGCCACAATCGGATATACTCGTTTCGTTCATCGACAACATTTATAATTTGCTTTAGATTATATACTGGCAACGGCTCCTTGTCAAGACGGAAGAACCTCGAAACAGGTCTTCGGTTTAAAAGATAATTTTTTCGCACCGTATCATTTTAAATTGACACCGATTATCGAGTATTTTCTTATTGACAAATTGCCCATTCATGGTAAACTATTACACAAGACAATTGAACGACATTTATCCAGAGCGGTGGAGGGACTGGCCCTATGAAGCCCGGCAACCGATAACACGGTGCTAATTCCTGCGGAAACTATTCCGAGAGATAAAGAATCAAGACCAAGCCTCTTTCTCTTTCGGGAAGAGGCTTTTTTTCATGGATAATGGCGAAGCAAAAAGGTCTGACTATCATATTAACAGGAGGCATACTCATGAAAAACTTCAAAAAACTTTCCATCTTTGCCGCTGCGGCTCTCATGGCCGTCGCATTCTTAGCTGCCGGCTGCGGCAGCGATTCCCAAACGACGGCATCTTCTGACAAAAATGTCACCGTCACCGTCGGCGCAACTCCCGTTCCGCACGCTGAAATCCTCAACGAAATCAAACCGCTCTTGGCCAAAGAAGGGGTCGACCTCAAAGTCGTCGAATTCACGGACTACGTCAAACCGAACCTGGCTTTAAATGATAAAGAACTGGATGCCAACTTCTTCCAGCACACGCCGTACCTCGATAAATTCAACAGCGAACACGGCACCAAATTAAAAGCCATCGCCAAAATCCATGTCGAACCCATGGGCATTTACTCCCGCAAAATTAAAGATTTGAAAGATCTTGCAAACGGCGCGAAAGTCGCCATCCCCAACGACCCGACCAACGGCGGCCGTGCTCTCCTCATTCTCCAAAGTGCCGGTCTCATCACCCTTAAAGACGGCGGCAACATCACCTCCACCGTCCAGGATGTCGTAAAGAACGATAAAAATCTCCAGTTCGTCGAACTCGAAGCAGCCCAGATTCCCCGCTCCATCGACGACGTCGACATCGCCCTCATCAACACCAACTTCGCTATGGAAGCCGGCCTGAATCCTTTGAAAGACGCCCTCTTCCTGGAACCGAAGGATTCCCCGTATGCTAACGTCCTCGTCGTTCGTGACGGCGACGAAAACCGTCCGGAAATCCAGAAACTCGTCAAAGCTCTCCAGTCTCCGGAAGTCAAGAAATTCATCGAAGACAAGTACCAGGGTGCGATCTTGCCGAGCTTCTAATAGACAGACGACACAATCTTCAATATAATAAAGATACAGAAAAGAGGCTGCCTCTATGTAGGCAGCCTTTATCTTCTTATCATCTGAGGGGGAAATTGATGTATGCATACTAACGAGCTTTTTACAAAGAAGACGGTCTTTTCGTTCGAAGTTTTCCCGCCAAAGCGAGATACTCCCATCGAAACCGTCTATCCGACGCTCGATGAACTGAGCAAGATCCGGCCGGACTTCATCAGCGTGACCTGCGGTGCCGGCGGCAGCGGCGGCAACCGTACGACAGAAATCGCGTCCTACATAAAAAAATTGGGCTGTGAAACGACGGCCCATATGCCCTGCATTTACCTTACCGAAGCCGAAGCCCTCAAAACCCTGCAGGATTTGAAAGCCCGGGGAATCGAAAATATCCTGGCTCTCCGCGGCGACGAAACGCCGGGACGGGAACGAGCTCACCGCTTCGAGCACGCCAGCGACCTCATCGCCTTTATCAAAGAAAGGGCTCCGGAATTCAATATCACCGGTGCCTGCTACCCCGAAGGCCATGCCGAAGCCAAGACCGTCGCCGCCGATATCCGCAACTTAAAGACGAAGGTCGACGCCGGCGCCAGTGAACTCATCAGCCAGATGTTTTTCGACAATACCGTATTTTACCGTTTCCTAGAACGCTGTGAAATCGCCGGCATCAAGGTTCCCATCGAAGCCGGCATCATGCCCGTCACCAATAAGCGGCAAATCGAAAACATGATTGCCATGTGCGGCGCTACCCTGCCCATCAAATTCCAGCGTGCCATTGCCAAATACGGCGACAAGCCTGAAGCCATGTACGACATCGGCATCGCCTATGCCGTCGATCAAATCGCCGACCTTCTGGCCAACGGCGTCGACGGCATCCACGTTTACACCATGAACAATCCGGACATCGCTAAGCGAATTGCTGAAGCCGTCAAAAACCTGTTATAAGGCTATCAGTCGCCTCTATCCGTAAAATGGATAACTCAATCAACAGCAATAAAGGTTTTAGCTGAAAGCCAACGTCTCAAGACGTTGGCTTTCACTTCGTTCAAGACACTATCCGCTTCATACATCACGTAGCCCTAAAAGGATTTCCCCATCGCCGCTCCGTTGACTAAAACGAATCTTCATATTCTTTTACACTTAATTTATCCTCCATAATATTTACCTTTTCTTGGTCTTGGATATAATTTCGAATTTTTTCATCCATCCCACAGTAGTTACACAATATCCTTCTGACCAGAAATAGAGATTCCCCTATTTATACTTAAGATTAGCCAACCGGTCGAACATCAGGTATTTTTCCTTTAAGTAATCCCATGAATGTAGAAACACTCAATTTCAATTTCGGTAGGATACTTGCCGACATATGCACCTGGGCGGGCACAAAATGCCCACCCAATGTCTCACTCTTTTGAACAATCACCAGAGTATATCTAGATTGATTGAAAATAATTTTTCATCCATACTAAAATCTTGAAGTAATCAAGATATTTCCATAACCAGTTCATATATGCTAAATTATCAACTTTCTTCTCTATATGAATCACAGTTTCTAGAATAGCAGTAGCTTTGACATCTCTATTATCCCGAGAAAGTGTTCTTTTTATAAAAAACATTGAAACTCATTCACAGAAAAAAACGATTTTTTCAGGTATTGCCGCTACAACAGGTTATCTCATATTCATCGAGATATATGACAAAACCAAGCTCTCATGTTCGGACCCCACTGACCTACATTTATTTTGAGCAACATCTAAAGAAATCCCTAAATCACGAATATTCCAATTCTCAACTTCGCGACCATCATCATTTACATCGAACAATCCAATTACATAAATCGGTACAGTAATAGACAGTTTTGCTTGTGGAATCTCACGAATAGACTTTTCGAAATTCGACACCCCACTATCGATTCTATTAGCTAAGTGGTAAGATGGGACGATAAGAACACATATATCAGTTAACCCATATGAAAAAGAAAGCTGAAATTTAAAATAATTTCTATATGAGCTTGCGATATTACCAAATTCAACTTCTATTTGGACAGTAATGCGTTCTCTATCATGCCTTGAAAATGTCTTTCGAAAATCTGCCCGAAGGACGTCTTCATAACTAGCTGGCGTAGCCAAAGGTTCTACAGCCCACCCCTGACGAGCAAAGCAAAGTCGAAAATACGTATTCATTATTTGCTGCACAACATCCTTTTGACGTTGCTTCGAAGATTTCCCCAGGAAAACAGGGAGAGGACATTTAGCACATATATGAAGAATTTCATTTTTAATATCACAATAATTGTCTGAAGATAGTATTTCATCAGCAAATCTGTACGAGTATGTTTTAATGAACACATTACCCCTCCTTAATCTGCTCTGCGATATATGTATTATTCAGCCAAAAACATTGCTTGACCATCATGCGACCATCTGGAAGCGGCAATTTATCAAATGAATCGATTCCATGGGGGCGCACATGCGCAACACCACTTTCTCCTTGTTTCGGTAAATTATTACTAATCCCCCGGGGCGTCTGCACTAATTTTACGCCATCGCGAATTGTTTGAACAGTCTTTTTCCAAACACGATGGACCTCCTCAAGGCCAGAATTAGGTATATTCCAAAACATAACACGATCGAATATATACTCACCATTATCCTGTTCTCGGAAAATGACAAACATAAATTTTTTAGGAGACAGGTAATCATAGAGTTCAGATTCTTCCCAAACCTCTTCTTTGCTCAGTTTAATAAAATCAAATGCTGGGAAAGACATACTTTCTTTGACCTTACCATCGCACTGGACTCGAATAGTTTTCGGAATAATATCTGCTTTTTTAAACTCTTCAGCATCGGCAATACGACCAGTAACATTCAAAATCCGTGCCAATAAAATTTCATTAAGGTTCTTCGCATTACTATCAACATTAAATTTAATTTTGATCTCATCTCGAGTCATTCCATAGTAAGGCCTGACTTTATCGATGATATATTCCTCAAAAGTTTTATTGTGTAAATTATCTACTGATTTGATAATATGTGGGCTCTCTGAATTACCAAAAATATACTTTTTTAGAATTTGCGTCATATATGATGCCTTCAAAGAATAGGCACGCTGTTTTGCAGGTATCTCTGAATACGGTTGCTGACGAACACTAGAAGCATCAGAACCCTTAGTACAAGCAGCTAGGTAAAGCGTATCACCTTCTGAGATTTCATGAGCGCGACCCGCTCGAATTTTTCCCATGATAATCTCCCAATCATGCTCAATAATAACAAGGTCTTCTTCTGGAAAACAAAATAAAACAGCCTGATCAATTCGAAAATCGCCCTTAGACATACCGACAAGATGTTCATAAGACATCAGGAGAATAGTATTGCACTTGCACCAAAACGAACTATTCTTGAAAGTCTTGCTATGTTCTTCCATATAGTTAATAACATTACACACCAGCCGTTCCTTGGCACGAATTCCATTTTTTCCATGCAGATAAGGCGTGACCTTTAGTTCTATACCAGCTTCCGGAAAGTCAGGTTCAGGATTAGAGTTCGGCTTATAACCAAACCAGCTCTCCTCAACAACAGATCCGATAGCACCCTTACCAGTGGATAAGCGTCCCGTCTTATCAATATCCCGCAGAGGAATATCTATAATTTCCTGTGCGCGTCTCAGGATAGCCTCTCTAGTCGTATATAGTGTTCCCATAGCATCATCCTCTTTTCTATATATAGTTTTATTATGACCTCCTACGCGTCCTGAAGAAAAATACACACATCATGAATATCGTCTTGATTTTGATACGCTTGTATAAGAACTCGTAGAGAATCCCCAGTGTAACTTTTAGGAGCATAGTTGCATTAGCACCACATCCTCCAGTATTAGAAATCCTATATTGATGATGTCGCTATCAGCGTCTGGAAATTTTTATAACTCCCTAACGAAAACATTTATCATTATTTATTATAATATCATAAAATTATATCGTTGTTAACACAATATCAATACAGATTTCATTTATCTCCTATTTTTTATGTGATGAGATTTATTATTTTTACAGAAAACGAGTTTTCCACTCATACTTCTGCTTATTATAGTATTCAATGAATCCCATATTGCTTGATTCAGCCCCCCACATCTTTATTTTTCCAATATAATTTGCCTGCTGGTAATAACACTCGAAAGGCATCTTCTCCGTTGATAGGATAGGCGGTCACCCATTTTACGACATTCCCAGTAATGCAGATTAGGGTATTTATTTGCTAAAATTTTATATGTTATCACATCTCGTAGATATCCGGCAACAATTTAATCTCAAACCTCATAGCGGTATTTTTCTATATAATGCCCCTAAAGTTAGATTTTTAATCCACTTTTAGTCGTCGGTTCAAAAGAGAAGACAACGTGTTTTTTTGTTTACAAGCCTATTCTTTTAAGACGTAGCCATAGGCGTGGATGCGGCCGTCGTCCTCTTTTTCCAAATAGACGCCTTGGATTTCCGATGCAAATCCGGGAAGCTCATTAAGGCCTTCTTCAAGAGCCTTGAAGTACTGAACAGCCGTCTTCGACCAGCGTTCGCCCGGCACGACGCAGAGGACGCCCGGCGGATACGGCAAGGCTCCTTCAAGGGCGATGCGCCCTTCTATGGCGTCGAGGGACACCAATTCGCCTTGGCCGCGAATAAAGGCATGATGCGCTTCTTGCGGACTCATGGCGTATTCAGGGAAGTATTCCCGGCGGAACAGTTTTTTCTGTAAATCCTTGACCTGATGAGATTTATAGAAGTCATGCATTTCCTGACAAAGCTGGCGAATCGTATAGCCGGCATAGCGGTCCGGATGGGCATTGTAGACGCCGAGGAGCACTTCCTGCATGGGGACGTCGTGATCGACAAAGCGTTCAAAGCGGACCAACTGGGAGACGAGGAGGCGCAGTTTATTCTTATTTTCGGCCGGTGTCAAAAGGAATAAAATCGAATTTAAGTCGCATTTTTCCGGAATGACACCATTCCCCCGCAGGTACGTCGCCAGGATATTGGCATGAATCCCAAAATCTTCGTAGGCGCCCGATTCGGCATCGATACCGGGCGTCGTAAGTAAGAGTTTGCACGGGTCGACGAGGTATTGGCCCGGTCCATAGCCTTCAAAGGCATGCCACTTGGCACCGGGTTCGAAGGTAAAGTAATCTAAATCGCGGGCCATCTCATCAGTATCCCCTTCCTGCCAAGGCTTTCCGTGAACCGCAGGTGCGACGAAAGGCCGGATATAATGGCAGCGGCGCAGAATATCTTTCCGGGCATCGATACCGAGTTTCACGCAGTCCTGCCACATTTTGCGGCCAGCGGCACCGGCGTGGATTTTGGCGTTGACGGCAATGGTGGCAAACATGGGATAAAAAGGACTCGTCGAGGCATTGGCCATAAAGGAATTGTTGAATACCTTGTGGTTGCAGTACCGAGTCTGGTTGTGGATGTGATTATCCTTTTTGTGGATTTGCGAAGCCTGAGAAAAGCCGGCCTGCTGTTTATGAACCGACTGGACGACGAGGATACCCGGATCATCGTCATGCAAGTCGAGGAGAAGGGGCGAGCAGTCCTTGAGCATAGGGATAAACTGTTCGTACCCAGCCCAAGCCGAATCGAAGAGGATGTAGTCGCAGAGATGGCCGATGCGGTCGACGACATGACGGGCGTTGTACAAAGTTCCGTCATAGGTATCGAGTTGGATAACGGCCAGGCGGAACGGCCGTTTGGCTTTGGCCTTTTCAGGATTTCGCTCAGCTGCCAGCTTGCGCAGATATCCTTCATCGAAGCAGTGGTCGTCGACGCCGCCAATGAAGCCGTAGGGATTGCGGGCCGTTTCCAAATAGACCGGAAGGGCCCCGGCCTGAATGAGGGCCCCGATGGCGACGGACTTGTGGTTATTGCGGTCATAGAGGACTAAGTCCCCAGGTGCCAACAAGGCGTTGGCCACGACCTTATTGGCCGACGATGAACCGTTTAGGACGAAGTAAGTCTTGTCAGCATGGAATACTTCGGCCGCAAAATCCTGGGCTTCAAGGGCCGGCCCTTCGTGGATGAGCAAGTCGCCTAAGGTAACGTCAGCATTACAAATATCGGACTGAAAAATATGGGGTCCGTAAAAATCATAGAGGTAGCGGCCGGCAGGATGCTTTTTGAAAAATAAGCCGTCTTGGTGGCCCGGGCAGTCAAAGGGCGTATTCTTTTCACTGACATAGTCGACGAGATCGGCAAAAAACGGTGGCAGCACCGTCTGTTCATAGCGGCCGGCAAGGCGTTCGGCAGCAGCGATGCAGCGGCTCTTGTTGACCATTTCCTCCGTAAATACGACGTCGACCTTATCGATATACGATTCGGGCAGCTTCTCGCCACCGGGCATGATAACCATGATGGGAATGCCGAAACCGGTCTCCTCGATGGCATCGATATAATCAAAATCTTGGTCCGACAGGACGGCTACGGCAACATCGGTAAAGTCCGTGTCTTCAATGGGCACGATGTCCCGATCGCTGTCGACAAAGTAATATTGTACGTCAAAACTGTAAGCTATCTTTAAATGTTTCATAGTTGGCCTTCCTTATTGGCTTCAAAAACTACCAAATTACCGGTATAGCCATATTGTACGAAATTCACCGGCCAATAGCAAGAAACACGATGCCATACGACAAAGAAGCCCGGCGCATAAATGCCGAGCTTCTTTGAGGTCACAGAGAATTTATAAAAATATTTCATGTAAGGATTTACGCTGACTGTCTTCCCCTTATTGATCGATGACTTGTTTGACGATGGCAATGGCTTCTTTCAAGTCATCCCAAGGAATATTTAAAGGCGGCAGGAGACGGACCAAGCCATTGGCCGTGAGGACCAGGACACCTTTTTCGACGCAGCCTTCGACAACGTCGCTCAAGTCTTTATCCTTAAGGGCAATGCCGATCATGAGGCCCATGCCGGAAACGTGGTCAACGTGTTGGCACTGTTCCAATTCGTCTTTGACGTACTGTCCCTTCTTCTGTACTTCTTCCATCAATTCCGGCGTCAGGCGGTCGATGATGGAAATGGCACCGGCCGTGCAAATCGGGTTGCCGCCAAAGGTCGAGCCGTGGGTATGGTCGGTCAGGGTCTTCTCCGTCGAAGCAGCAAACATGGTGACGCCCAAGGGCAGGCCGCCGCCGATAGCCTTGGCTGTCGATACGATATCCGGTTCAATGCCGTAGCCCATATAGGCATAGAGGTAGCCCGTACGGCCGTTACCGGTCTGGACTTCATCGACGACAATCAGGATGTCATGGGCTTTGGCATAAGCTGCCACCTCTTTGACAAAATCTTTATCGAGAGGATGGACGCCGCCTTCGCCTTGAACCATTTCCATCATGATGGCGCAGACATTATTCGTTTCGCACAGTTTTTTGACATCGTCGAAGTTATCCGCTTCGGCGTAGACGAAACCGTCGACGAAGGGTCCGAAATCCTGATGAAGCGAATCCTGGCCGCAGGCCGTCAGAGTCGCTAAGGTACGGCCGTGGAAGCTGTTTTTCAAGGTGATGATCGTATAGCGGCCGTCGCCGTATTTATCATGAGAATATTTCCGCGCCGTCTTAATAGCACATTCGTTGGCTTCGGCACCGGAATTGGAGAAGAATACCTTCTTCATCCCCGTCTTTTGGCACAGTTTTTCAGCCAAGATGGTCTGCGGTTCCGTATAGAAAACGTTTGAAATGTGACTCAGTTTATGGAGCTGCGTTTCCACAGCCTGCGTCCATTCATCGTCACAGACGCCAAAAATATTGACGGCAATGCCGGCACTGAGATCGATATATTTTTTCCCGTCGACGTCGTATAAAGTCGCTCCCTTACCGTGATCAAGGACGGCACCGATCCGATTGTAGACGTTGACGATATATTCTTTATCAAGAGCTTTATAATCTTCTGCCATTGTTTTTATCTCCTTTTTACCCGAATCAGGGCTAACAACCTCTTTCCCCAACAGCCTTACTTTCCTAAGGAATAGTGGCCGACGAACATCGTCCCCAAGCCTTCTTCAGTCAGCATTTCGATGAGGATAGCATGAGGCACCGTGCCGTTGATGATGAACACCCGCTTGACGCCGGCTTTGATGGCATCGGTGCAGCACTGCACTTTGGGAATCATGCCGCCGGCAATGATTCCGTCCTGCTCTAACTGCCGCGACTGTTCGAGGGTGATTTCGGTCAACAGCGAATCGGGATCGGACGGATCTTTAAGGACGCCGTCAATATTGGTCATAGACAGCATACATTCGGCGTTAAGGGCCCCGGCAATCTGAGCGGCGGCCGTATCGGCATTGATGTTGTAGGCCTGGCCTTCCGTATCGGTACCGATTGTCGAGATGACGGGAATGTAGCCTTTATCGAGGTTATCTTGAATGATGGACACGTCGACGTCGGTAATGCGGCCCACATAGCCCAGTTCGTCGCTCTGTTTGCGAACTTTAATCATCTGGTCATCGATGCCGCAGAGGCCGATAGCCTTGCCGCCGATAGAGCCGATGAGGTTAACCAGGTCTTTATTGACCTGACCGGCCAGAACCATTTGGACGACTTTCATCGTGTCTTCGTCGGTAACCCGCAGGCCGTTGATAAATTTCGAGGCGATGCCGAGCTGATCTAAGGCCGATTTAATATGCGGGCCGCCGCCATGGACGAGGATTACTTTTACCCCGATGAGGTTCAAGAGGACGATATCCCCCATGACCGACCGCTTCAGGTCTTCATTGATCATGGCATTGCCGCCGTATTTGACGACGACGATTTTCCCGCTGTATTTTTTAATATATGGCAGAGCATTCATTAAAATTTGTGCCTTTTGGGCATTGGTCACTGCTTTTACATCTTCCGATACGAGATCACTTCTTTTGAACATCTATTGTCTTCCCCCTATTTAACTGCACGCTTTCAAGACATGTTGAAAGCCTAATTTCACCAGTAACGCTTCGATTCCCCCTGCCAACGCATCGTGGCCGACCAGCTGTGCACCGGCTCCCCCATTGGCCATGACGATGAAGGTGAAATGCTCCGTATCCATATCGGCCTTGACCTGAGTCAAGGCCTTTTCAATCATAGACCCGTCGACTGACGCGTCGGTCATGATGACGCATAAGCCGTCACAGTCCGCCGTCCCGTCAGCCGCGATGCCGCTTAAGGCCCCTGAATTTTCTGCCAGGAAGACCGTTTCAGAAGATACGTCACCGCCGTTGTCGATTACCGCTTCTATGGGCTCGCTATCCGTATCGAGACCGGCCGTCAGATTTTTCAGGCTGTGAATCAAGAGCGACGGGCGAAAGTACCGGCCCTTAGCCCCGCTGGCGATGAGGGCTACCGAAGCCGGGGCTTCATCGACGCAGGTGCCGACAGCCTGACAGACTTCCTCTGAAATTTCAAGGCCGCGCGGTCCGTCAGGAAGGGCCGTCCCATTGTGCAGGACCAGGATTTTTCCGGAACGAGCCGTCATGCCCTGGGGCGTATCGGTCACGATGGAGCAGTCTCGTCGGCTTACGATCATAGCGACATCCAATTTAACCCGGCTGCTGCATAATCCGCTGTACGTACCGGCAGCCTGAAATCCTTGCGGTACGCCAAAGCTATCATAAACCTGACTCATACTGATTCCACCTTTCTAATGTTTTAACTGTAATCCTGTCACGGCATCGATGCCCATCATGAGGTTCATGTTCTGGATGGCCGCACCGGAAGCACCCTTGCCCAGGTTATCGAATAAAGACGTGACCATAATGCGCTGGTCATTGCCGGTTACGACGATTTCCATATCATCGTAGCCGCTCATTTCATTGGCACTGATGAAGCCGCCCTTGTCGGTCCCGAAATCAAGGACGTGGATGAAGGGGCAGCCGTCATAATGATTGGCTAAGATTTCCCAAATGTCCTTGGCCGTGACCTTCTTAGTCAACAGATGGCTGAAGAAAGGAATCATTACTTCCATACCGCTGTAATAGTCGTCGACGATGGGTGTAAAGACCGGTTCCTGTTCCAAATGGCAGATGGAAACGACTTCCTTCAAATGCTTATGCTGCTGACTCAGGCCGTATTGGCGCGGTGCCAAGAGATCGGCGCTTTTATCCCCTTCATACTGACCGATCATCTTCTTGCCGCCGCCGCTGTAGCCGGTCAAGGAAAAGGCCGTCACCGGATAATCGGCCGGTACCAATCCCGCTGCCGTCAAGGGCTGCAAAATAGAAATGGCGCCGCTGGCATGGCAGCCCGGATTGCCGACGAAATCGCTCTTAGAAATAGCGGCAGCCTGTTCCTTCGACAATTCAGGGAAGCCGTAGGTCCAACCCGGCGCCACCCGCCGCCCCGTCGACGTATCGATGATGCGCACCTGGCAGCCTTCTGCCAATTTGACAGCTTCGGCAGCCGCATCGTCAGGAAGGCAAAGGAAAACGATATCGGCAGCTTTCATGCAGGCGCGGATGGCATCGGGGGCCTTGCGGTTTTCGTCAGCGATGGGAATCAATTCGATATCCTGACGATGGCTGAGGCGTTCATGAATCCGAAGACCCGTCGTTCCTTCATGTCCATCTATAAATACTTTCGTTTTCACAATGCATCACTCCTAAAAAAAACTAGCTTATACCTTGGTGTTCTATTGAATTTTAATTCATTATAGTTGAATTAAAATGTTTTGTCAATAATTTATGCATTGTATTTAAATAATTATTAATCATTCTTTACTTGCAGATTCGGTCTCTCCTTGAAATACCAGTCGTGCTCCCTGTCCGTCGGCCTGCAGTAGCATCGTCATTCCATAAGGCAGGAAGGCCTTATTCACAGTATGCCCTACAGGCAGTCCTTTCAGGGTCGGTTTTCCGGCTAAACGAGCATAATAATCCAGGACTTCTTCCGTCGTAAAGTCTCCGGAATCATGAGGGCTATCGGTGAAATCCCCATAGGCAATGGCTGAAACCCGTGATAAGAGACCGCTTTGCCAGAGCTGATTCATCATGCGGTCGATGCGGTAGGAACTTTCACCCGTATCTTCGAGCACTAAAATACACCCTGTGCCGTCGAGGGCATAGGGTGTACCGACGAGAGAGGCAATGATTGACAAGTTACCGCCTACGACAGGTCCTTCAGCCGTGCCGGCAATGACCGTCGTGAGCTTCCGCCCCGGCGGCAGGGCAAGGGCCCCTTGCCAATGATCGTCTGCCAGGCCGTTAAACAGTTGACTCTTTGTATAATCATTCGCGCCGCCCAAGGTGACCATCAAGGGTCCGTTGGCCGTAACTAAACGGCATTTTTCCCACAAGGCCACTTGGAGGGCCGTAATGTCACTGAAACCGACGACCCATTTCGGATGAGCCGCGATGTATTCGTAATCGAGCTTATCGAGGACGCGGGCCGAGCCGTAACCGCCGTTAAGGCAGATAATAGCCTTTACGTCATCGTCATGGAATAAGGCATTGATATCTCGGGCTCGAGCTTCATCAGTTCCGGAAAAGTAGCCGTAGGCACCGGACGCCGTCGGCATCATCTTTACCCGATAGCCGGCCTGTTCAAGGCGGGCGACGGCCCTTGAAATATCCAGTCCCTCTGAATGAGTAGCCGGTGCCGCCACGCCGACAGCATCACCGGGTTTCAGCGCCGCCGGGATGTGAACGGCTCTTTCCGAACTTACTCCCCCTTGTAATAGCGCTCCATTCCCTGGGCATAGCCGTAGTCATCGTTTAAATACTGGCCCGTTTTCTGGCGATAACAGAGGTTTACCGTCACGAAGTCGGCAATATCCTTATGCTTCAGCTGTTTCTTCCTCATGGGAATTTCCAGCCAGGTATTCGTCGAATCATTGTAGATCCAAGCCTGGCCGCGGAAAATCTTGTACGTCAAGGTATAGGTTCCTTCGATGCGTCCGGAATCTTCCGGCGAGCGGAATTGATTGACCTTAAAGATCCAGCCCTGTCCATTGTCCTTAATGGTCTCTAAGGAGCTGAGGTCGACGTACATTTCATAGCCCATACCAAAGTTGATGGGCCGGTAGCTGCTGTTAGCGGCCAAGGGACTGTTAAAGAAGGCCTGAGCCCCAAAGATACTGCCAAAAGTCAGGGCCGCGCCAAAAGTCACGGTCATTAAGCTTTGCTTCAAATTCATGTTCATCATCCTTTCTGTAATTACGTTCATTATAGCATAATTTACACGGCAAAAGCCGCCTCATGAAGGGTCGATCATATCAAAACTGCCGTCATAAACCAAAAGAAGTCCCCCATGATTCATGAGAGACTTCTTTCATAATCAGACAAACTCCGTGTCTGTGAAAACTTATTCCATATCGTAATCCTGAAGGGCTGCAACGTGATGATAACCGTCGTTTTTGCCTTTATTGGCAAAGACGCGCAGGACTTCACGAGCCGTATCCAGAGAGGTCAGGCAGGGAACGGCTAATTCAACAGCCATGCGGCGGAGGTTGAAGCCGTCGCGTTCAGGATGTTTGCCGTAGGTCAAGGTATTGAGGACCAAGTCGATTTTGCCGTTGCGAATCATGGTAGCGATATTCTGGCCGCCTTCATGAATCTTGCGGACGATGTCGACGGGCATACCGTGGTCGTTGAAGTAGGCCCCGGTGCCTTCGGTGGCGATGATGTGATAGCCGAGTTCTTTAAAGCCTTCGGCCAACTGCAGAGCTTCAGCCTTATCGCGGTCGGCTACGGTAACCAAAATCGTGCCGCCGGCAGGAATCTTCATCTTGGCGCCGTTGACAGCCTTGTATAAGGCTTCCGAGTAAGAATGGCCGATACCCATGACTTCCCCTGTCGATTTCATTTCAGGGCCGAGGGCGATTTCAGCCAAGCCAATCTTGCTGAAGGAGAATACCGGAGCCTTGGCGGCAACGTGTTTCTTAGCCGGCAGGAGACCGCTGTGGAGGCCCATATCCTTCAAGGTTTCACCGAGGGCGATGCGGGTTGCAATTTCGACGATCGGGAAGTGCGTTACCTTGCTGAGGAAGGGAACCGTACGGCTCGAACGGGGGTTGACTTCAATGATGTACAATTTACCCCGCGATACGACGAACTGGATGTTGACCGAGCCTTTGACCTGAAGTTCCAGGGAAATACGCGTCGTATAGTCGACAATCTGGGCGATCATATCGTCGTCGAGGTGCTGCGGCGGGTAGACGGCAATGGAGTCGCCGGAATGGACGCCGGCACGTTCGACCTGTTCCATAATGCCCGGAATGTAGACGTCGGTGCCGTCAGCGACAGCGTCGACTTCGACTTCACGGCCTACCATGTATTCGTCGATAAGGATCGGATGGTCCGGCGAGGCAATGACGGCTTCGCGGAGATAGCGTTCCAATTCTTTTTCATTGTAGACGATTTCCATAGCCCGGCCGCCGAGGACGTATGACGGGCGGACGATGAGGGGGAATTCCAATTCCGAAGCGACCTTCATGGCTTCTTTATCGCTGGTAGCGATGCGGCCGTCCGGACGAGGAATGTTCAATTTAGCCAGGACTTCGTCGAAGCGTTCCCTGTCTTCTGCCCGGTCCATGCCGTCTACAGAGGTACCGAGGACGGTGACACCACGCTTAGCGAGCGGTGCTGCCAAGTTGATGGCCGTCTGGCCGCCGAACTGGCAGATGACGCCGACGGGCTTTTCTTTTTCGACGACAGCCATGACATCTTCGACCATGAGGGGTTCAAAGTACAGGCTGTCCGATGTATCGAAGTCGGTGCTGACCGTTTCCGGGTTATTGTTGATGATGATGCTGTTCATACCGGCTTTGCGCAGAGCCCAGGCAGAATGGACGGAGCAGTAGTCGAATTCAATGCCCTGGCCGATGCGGATCGGGCCGGAGCCGAGGACGATGACGCTCTTCTTGCCGAGAGGCTTGACTTCATCTTCCGTAGCATAGCAGGAATAGTAGTACGGCGTAGCCGCTTCAAATTCAGCAGCGCAGGTATCGACCATCTTAAAGGTCGGCGTAATGCCGTGGTCGACGCGGAACTGGCGGACTTCTTCTTCCGTCTTTTTCGTAAATCCGGCAATGACGGCATCGGGCATGCTGTAGCGTTTAGCCAAACGAACGTTGTCGATGGTCAAGTTATTGCGCTGGAGGTCGAATTCCACATCGATGATGTTCTTGATTTTATGGAGGAACCACAGGTCGTAACCGGTGATGTAGTGAATCTTTTCTTCGCTGATGCCGAGGCGCAGGGCCTGAGCGACGACGAACAGCCGTTCATCATCCTGCTTCTGCAGGAGTTCGACGATGTCGATGAGAGACTTACTTTCCAGCTTCTTCATGGAAATGTAATTGACGCCGATTTCCAAAGAGCGGACAGCTTTAAGCAGAGCCCCTTCAAAGCAGCGGTCGAGGGACATGACTTCCCCGGTCGCCTTCATCTGGGTACCCAGGGATTTATCTGCCAAGGCAAATTTTTCAAAAGGCCAGCGCGGGAACTTGACGACGCAGTAGTCGAGGGTCGGTTCGAAGCAGGCCGTCGTCTTGCCCGTAACGGCGTTGGTAATCTGGTCCAAGGTAAGGCCCGTTGCAACTTTAGCGGCAACTTTGGCGATGGGATAGCCCGTCGCTTTCGAAGCCAGGGCCGACGAACGGCTGACACGGGGATTGACTTCGATGACGTAGTACTGGTTGCTGTTCGGGTCGAGAGCATACTGGACGTTGCAGCCGCCTTCGATTTTCAAGCGGCGGATGATATCAAGGGATGCCGTGCGCAGCATCTGATACTGCAAGTCGTTCAGGGTCTGGCTCGGTGCGACGACGATGGAGTCGCCCGTATGGACGCCGACCGGGTCGATGTTTTCCATGTTGCAGACGATGATGCAGTTATCAGCCTTATCGCGCATGACTTCATATTCGATTTCTTTCCAGCCGGCAACGGAGCGTTCGACGAGGATCTGGTTGATCGGGCTGAGCTTGATGCCGCGAGTAGCAATCATGAACAGTTCGTCTTCGTCGTGGGCGATGCCGCCGCCGGTACCGCCGAGGGTAAAGGCCGGGCGGACGATGATCGGGTAACCGATCTTATCGGCAAATTCGATAGCCGACGGAACGTCTTCAAAGATATCACTTTCCGGAACCGGCTGGTTGATATCATTCATGGCCTTTTTAAATAATTCACGGTCTTCCGCTTCTTCGATGGCCGACAGATGCGTGCCGAGAAGCTGGACGTTATATTTTTCGAGGACGCCGGCATTGGCCAGCTGGACAGCCATGTTGAGGCCGACCTGACCGCCGAGGGTTGCCAAGAGGCCGTCAGGCCGTTCTTTTTCAATGACTTCCGTAACGTAGTCGAGGGAAATCGGTTCGACATAGACGCGGTCGGCAATATCTTCGTCGGTCATGATCGTCGCCGGGTTGCTGTTGATGAGGACGACTTCCAGCCCTTCTTCTTTCAAGGCCCGGCAGGCCTGGGTACCGGCATAGTCAAATTCGGCAGCCTGGCCGATGATAATAGGGCCGGAACCGATAACGAGTACTTTCTTCAATCCTTCTACCATGTTATTTTTCCTCCATCATCTTGACGAATTGTGTAAACAAATACAGATTGTCCGTCGGTCCCGGCGAGGCTTCCGGATGGTACTGGACGCACATGATGTTCTGGGACGGAACTTCAAAACCTTCAAGGGTATTGTCATGGAGGTTGCGGTGGGTAATGACGACTTCATCCTTCGGAAGAGAGTCTTCGTCGATGATGTAGCCGTGATTCTGAGATGTAATGTAGACCCGGCCCGTGCGGATATCTTTGACCGGATGGTTAGAACCGCGATGGCCGAAGGTCAGTTTGCGGCTCTTGCCGCCGAGGGCCAGGCCGATGAGCTGCAGGCCCAGGCAGATGCCGAAAATCGGTTTCTTGCCCATGAGCTGTTTGACCGTATCGATGATGTCGGGAATATCTTTCGGGTCGCCGGGGCCGTTGCTGAGGAAGATGCCGTCTGGATTGACAGCCAACACGTCTTCAGCTTTGGTGGTAGCCGGGAAAATCGTCAAGCGGCAGTCGTTATTGACCAGTTCGCGCAGGATATTTCCCTTTGCACCGTAATCCATAACGGCTACATGATAGCGGCCGTCGCCCATGTGCTTGATTTCCCGCGTCGAAACCCGTTTTACGAGCTGCGTTTCAAGAGGCGTATCAAAGAGTTCTTTGACAGCGCTTTCTTCCATCGTTTCCGGTACGATGACGCCTTTCATGACCCCCTGGCTGCGGATAGCCCGGGTAATGGCACGCGTATCGACGCCGTAGAGGCAGGGGATGTGGTGTGTCATAATAAAGGTAGACAGCTGGCCTTCATTTTGCCAGTTGCTCGGTTCTTCACAGAGTTCACTGACAATGAAGCCGGCAGCGTAAGGGCGGTCAGCCTGTTCGATTTCATGGAACAAGCCGTAATTGCCGATAATCGGATAGGTCAGGGTAATGATCTGTCCGGCATAAGACGGATCCGTAAAGGTTTCCTGATAGCCTGTCATGCCTGTATTGAAGACGACTTCACCGACAGCCGGTTCGTCCATCAGCATATTGCCGTAAAATTTCTGTCCGTTCTCTAATATGAGGACACCTTTCATTATAAAACCTCCCCGTTTTTCATCACAAATTTACCATTTACGATGGCAGCTGCCGCCTTCCCCTTGAAGATCATTTCATCAAAAGGAGTCGACTTTCCCTTGGAATAGAATTTCGAGGAATCTACTGTCCATTCTTTATCGAGATCAAGAATCGTTAAATCGGCATCTTTACCCGGTGCAATGACGCCGGCATCGAGGCCGAGGATTTTGGCCTGGGCCGTCGACATGACATTGACCATAGTCATGAGGTCGATGATGCCCGTATGGTATAAATGAGTCAGCATGGCGCCGACACTCGTTTCAAGACCTACGAAACCGCTGGGGGCCAAATTGAATTCCTGGTCCTTTTCTTCCCATTCATGGGGCGCATGGTCGGTAACGACAGCATCGATGGTACCGTCTACCAGGCCTTCGACGCAGGCATCGCGGTGGATGTCCGAGCGGATCGGCGGATTCATTTTATAGCGCGTTTCAAAGGTCCGCAGAGCTTCATCGGTAAAGATGAGGTGCTGCGGCGTGACTTCTGCCGTGACCTTAACGCCCCGCTTTTTAGCTTGGCGAACGAGGTCGACGGCGTTCTTGGTGCTGATGTGGGCGATGTGGACCGGCGTCCCCGTCGCTTCGGCAAGGAAGATATCGCGGGCAACGGCGATATCTTCAGCAACAGCCGGGCGGCCTTTCATGCCCAGTTCGTTCGATACGACGCCTTCGTGCATATTGCCGCCTTCGATAAGATTGTCATCTTCGCAGTGGTCGATGATAATCTTATGGAACATGCTGGCATATTCCATAGCTTTACGCATAAAGTCGGAATTTTCAACGTAGTGGCCGTCATCGGAAAAGGCGACGACCCCTTCTTTGGCCATGGCCCCCATAGCCGACAGTTCTTTCCCCTGTTGGCCCTTAGAAATGGCACCGATGATTTCGACTTTAACTTTTGCTTCCCGTTCAATCTTATACTTCAAGCCGTCGACAATGATGGCCGAATCGATGACCGGTTTCGTATTCGGCATGGTGGCGACGCGGGTAATGCCGCCGGCAGCCGCTGCCTTGGTCCCCGTTTCAATCGTTTCCTTGCCCGACTGGCCGGGCTGACGGAGATGGACATGCATATCGATAAAGCCCGGTGCTACGACGAGGCCCGAAGCGTCGAAAACTTCTTCGGCGCTGTCCGCTGCCAGGTTGGCACCGACTTCTTTAATTTTTCCATTTTCAATGAGAATATCGCAAATTTCATCCTGCTGCATGGCCGGATTGATAACTCTGCCGCCTTTAACGAGTAATGTCAACGTCATCGCCTCCCATAATAGTCAGATATAATACGGCCATGCGGACGGATACGCCATTCATGACCTGTTCCTGAATCGAAGAGTAATCACTGTAGCAGACGTCGGAATCGATTTCAACGCCGCGGTTCATCGGGCCCGGGTGAAGGACCAGGACGTCGTCTTTCGCCCATTTGAGGCGATCCTTCTTGATGCCAAACAGCGAATTATATTCGCCGGCGCTGGGGAAGAATCCGATGCCCTGGCGTTCCTTCTGGATGCGCAGGACGTTGATGACGTCGGCATCCTGAAGGGCTTCCTTCAAGTCGTAATGGACGGTGACGCCCATGGCTTCCAATTCCGGCTGGAGCAGCGTCCGCGGACCGACGAGGTGAACGTCTGCCCCCATCGTCTTGAGACCGTAAATATTGGATCGTGCTACGCGGCCGTGGTCGATATCACCGACGATGACCACTTTAAGGCCTTCGATGCAGCCTTTTACTTCCTGAATGGTGAACATGTCGAGGAGACCCTGCGTCGGGTGTTCGTGCGCTCCGTCACCGGCATTGATGATGATCGGATCGACGCAGCGCTTGGCAAAGCTCGGCGAACCTTCCTGTTTCTGACGCATGACGATGGCGTCGACACCCATAGCCGTTACCGTAAGCAGGGTATCACGGAAGCTTTCCCCTTTTTGAATGGAACTTCCGCGGGGCGTGAAATTGATGACATCGGCACCGAGATACTTGGCAGCCATTTCAAAAGAACCGCGGGTACGAGTACTCGGTTCCCAAAACATGTTGACCACCGATTTGCCTTTGAGCAAGGACAATTTCTTATTGTCGCTCTTGACGACGGCCTTCATCTTTTTCGCTACCCGCAAGATCAACTCAATTTCTTCCCTTGGCACTCCCTGGAGTCCCAACAGGCTCTTGCCCTGTATATTAACCATCGAATCCTCCTTGAAAAAAAAGACCTCTGCCGCAGGGCAAAGGTCATATTCTAAGCATGGCAAAATATGTCCCTTTGTAGCCTCTCCGGACTATATTAAAGGTACAAGCTAGAAGTATAAGAATCACACAGTCTCACGGGACTGTCGTATATTCTCTATCTATTTTATCGACCATAGCCTATAAAGTCAAGAAATTTTTCACTTTCTTCTATAAAGCCGGCTTTTTTTAAGCCTGATCTGCCGGCGTAATCGTCACCTCTTGCGGGGAAATAGATACATTATTATAAAAGGCTTCAAAGAGCTGTGCCGGTACATACATCGTACCGTTGACATTGACCGGTCCCGTGCCGTATTGGAAGATGCGGTTCAAATTGATTTTCTTAATCGTCCCGATCCGTTCATACCAATCTTCGCCGGGCTTAATGATGACATAGGCAATGTTCATTTCAACGCGGACGCTCTGGTCAGTCGGATCCCAATTTACCGTATAACCGAGCTGTTCAGCTACCTTGCGCAGCGGAATCATGACGACGTCGCCCTTCTTCAGTATCGCTCCGTCGGCCGGATCCATGACCTTTCCGGCAACGGTAAGCTTACTCTGTTGGATCGCCGTCAATCCCGGAACCGACACATAGGGCCCCATAACAGGACCTTCATTAAAAGCAAAGGCCGGGCTGACAGCCAAAGCCGCCATAAAGAGCGCCGCAACCATACACTTTTTCATAAGGGACTCCCCCTCCCATCTAAAAATAAGCGATAGATAATAACATATGCTTATATATTTCGACAAAGAAATCCTATTTCCTGCTTTCCGCCGGGTGAAGTCAGGGAAATTACAGACGACGTTACAAGATTCCGAAATGGTCCTTTACAATGCCGTCAAGCTGTTCAGCAATCTTCGGAAAAGCCTGGTTTAGATCCAGTGTTTTGACAGAAATCTGATTGCCGCTCATGTGGTAGACATTGTCCGGCACCAAGTCTTCATCAGTCTTTGCATAGAGCAGCATGCCTGAAACTTGATGACCCGTTCCGGCTGCTTCCGCCGCTTTATTCTTCACATACGTAAAAATCTGATAGAGATTACCGGAATGAAGTGTCTGCACGCCAAAATTCGATTGCAGTACCCGCCCATAATATTTTGCATCTATGATGAGCGTCTTATTTCCGTAAGTCAACGTGATATCCGTCTGCATGACCGGGAGCAGGGCATCAAAGCCGTCATCGAGCTGCCAGGGAATCTGCAGTGCGCGCGCGGAGAAGCCTTTCAGCCGCTGTCCAAATTCCTGTGCATAGTATTCGAGAATGAATTTTTCATACAGACGGCACATGCGCTGCTCATCCACAAAACCTGCCAGATGATACGCCCCCCTTTCGGTTGTCAGGAGTGATCCCTCTGCCAAGAGCTGCGAAATAGCCAGCAGCATTTGATACGTGCGGTTATTTCTCTGAAAGCGGATATCCGAGAACCGGACCTGTGCCAGGTCAACCTCGGCAACATTAGAGAAGAACAGCATTTCCTTCTTGAGTTCCGCCTTGTATTTGTCTTCGACATCGGTCTCTTTCAAGAGCAGACCGGCCGTCGATTTCAAAATTCGATTGAGCAGATTATCCTCAGAAAGCTCGTCATAATCGCAAGTAACAGCCATGCGATGTCCTGTCCGATTTTTTACCGTCCCCGGCAAGTTGATTTTCCCGCGAATGACCGGCAGATTTTCGATGCGATTGATGTATTCTCGGTAAAGGCCCTGCTTAAGCTGCCGACTAATCCCCTTCGCAAAAATCGCTGCAAACAGGTTATTGATATTATCAAACGGTTCTTTCTCGACATCCTCGTAGGTCGATTTTTTCAGTATCGTAAAGGCATAGGACAGCATGTAATAGATATTTTTTATGAAAATGCTCTTATCCGTCGTCATTGAAATACTCCATGGAGGATATGTTCCCACCGCTGCACCTTGTCGTCATCATCAAACCAGTATTCCGAAAGCATGGGCAGGATATCATAATCCACAACGGCCCGCATCCATCGGTCTGTACAAGTATCCTTCATCTTGCCGCAAAAATAACTGTGTCCGATACAGAATCCTTTTCCGAGCGATTGGTCTCTCCGGATTTCTTCGTTCAATTCGACAACCCTTGCAATCAATTCATCAAAGGTCTCATTATCCAAGGTGTCCTTATAATCACGGAATCCTTTAGCGTCAAATCCCGGTTCTATTTCAAAAAAGCTGAACCGCCGGCGCAGGGCGTAATCAATCATAGCGAGGCTTCGATCCGCCGTATTCATCATGCCGATGATGAAAAGGTTCTCTGGCACCGTAAAGGCCATCCCATTGTAAGCCAGGGTCGCCTTTTTGCCTCGATAGTCTTTTTCAATGAGCATTAATAACTCCCCAAAGATTCTACTCAGGTTTCCGCGATTGATTTCATCAATAATAAAGAAGAATTTTTTGTCCGGCTGATTGGCTGCTTTTTGGCAGAACTGATAAAATACGCCGGTCTTCAGGCTAAAACCGCCGGACTCATTCGGCTTGTACCCCATCATAAAATCCTCGTAGGAGTAATTCTGATGAAATTGGATGAGTTCAATTTGACTGTCATTCTTTTCTCCCATCAAGGAATAGGCCAGTCGGTTGGCGCAGAAGGTCTTTCCCACACCAGGTGCCCCTTGCAGGATAATATTTTTCTTATTAAGCAGTACATCTGTCAGACAGTCATAGTTATCCTCTGACATATAGACTTCCGATAGAAAATCATCTTTGGTATAGATGTCAGGTGCCACATCCATGTTCAGGGGATTTTCATCACGAATCATATCCATGATGAACTCATACTCATCCTGGGTCAACTTGAAAAAGCTGCCGTTCGGATTTCGAAAAAATTCCATATCCTTTAGTTCTGGACAGGCCTTGAGTGTCTGGTAGTCGATAGGAGATGACAAGCCTTCCGTCTTTTCAAAAAATATCTTCTTGCCATCATTTTCTTCTTTAACCCGGACAAGGGCAACAATCTGCTTTACCGGGTTAGCTTCATAGCCGATGACGAGATCGCCGGCCTTGGCATCGATAAAATTCTGGAAAATTCTTCGCTTATGCCCGTTTTCGTTATATAGTGTATAGGCCTCCACTTCGCCGACTGAGAGGTCAGAAAAACTCCAGATTTTTGGACTGGCATTCATCCACCAGTAGGAAGGTTCAGCCTTTTCGTCATCATTTTTTGCATAGAGGTCAACGTCGCTCAAATCAACCTGGTCAAGTGCCTTAGAAAGCGGATCCCGAAGTTTCCAGATATACTCACTTTTCACCTTCTTGGATGCGTATTTTCCGACATACAGGATGGGCCACCATTTAGCATCTCTGGAATCACGGTCTGGTGGGAGCATGCAACCGGTCTTTTCTGAAACCCTTCTTGCCAGGGCAGATGAATTAGCGTTATAGAAATTCTTTGATTCTCCATACTTGCAGGAAAGCTGTGTGCAGCTGGCTTCTCCACCGCACTCTTTAATCCGCTTCATGATTTGGAGACAATGTTCATTAAAAACGTTCTTATCCTGCAAGAGCGTAACCCAGTCCTGTGTCGTCAATCCCGGATCATATTCTGAGGTATTCGGCCACCAGCCATCGTTTTCAGTCCCAGCGTCTTCTGAATCACCGCCTTTGGAGTAGTGCCGGCTGATATAGAACCCGACATCGAAGGTCAACGTTTTCAGCTCCGGATCCGGATAGCAGGTGTCGGTAAGATGATTTCGAAAGAGCTCTACAAGCTCCGTATCTTGCCTCAGTTCTTCGCAGATTTCATTATAGAATTCATAAAAATTTCGAATATTATCCCTATAGGAGCCTTTCTTAAACCGATAGCCACTTTCCAATACGTCCGATACGGCTTTCACCTCGCCGAACTTATAGATGTAGTATTTCTCCGGATATCGCAGCCATAGGTAGACGGTTATGGCATTTTCATGCTGGTAGTGCTGTTTAGCCTCGTTACCATATTTCTCGAGAAGACTAGCAGACTTTGTCTTAAAAACATTGATGCGATCATAGACCTCCTTACTTTCATCAAAGAGATCCATATACATAGCGCGGACTTCCTCGGGTGCATTCTTAGCAAAGTCGATGATCATTCCCTTGGGGAAATTATTCATAGAAGTGAGCAAGTTATCGGTTTCGGCAAGTGACTTTGCCAGCATATCTGCAAAATCAGCCGCATCTACATTCCAATTATCCTGAAAACATTTGATGGCTTCCCATTTGTATTTTTCATCTTCCCAATGCTTCGGCAGAAAATCTTTTTTATACTGAATCAGAATTTCCTTTAACCTGGATTTATTGAACATGGGCTGTGCCTCCTTTAAACTTCATGCATACAGTTGTATCTGTCCAAGAGTAAAATCATGATACTCACGAACACGATTCCATATCCTGCTCACTTGTAAATAAGCTATACCTATTTTTCATTTGAGTTCATACCTATATTTTTCCATAAAAAAATCGACCTCTTAAAGTTAGATCTTTTCAGGCTAACTCCAAGAGGTCGGTTCATCGCATGAGTTTTATTATTTCCCATGTCTGCCTAAAAGGAAGCCTATCCAAAAGAGCTGTCCTTTATCAGTTAAAAGCTAAAAAATCCCGTTTCATCGGCCATAGGCACGAGGGGGAATCCCGTAGGAACGGGCTGTACAATCATGAATACCAGGGCCGTCAAGACGGCGATGCCCAGGGTAAGGTAGGAGAAGCTGCCTTTTCCTGAATGTTCATATAAGCCGAACAGGCGGATGCCAACGGCCGTACCGATGGTCGCAAACAAAGCGCCGATAGAAAAATAACGATACATAACATATAAAGCCACAAGGGCAATCATCATGGCCCCATTAATGACGATGGGGAAGCATTTAGACAGGACCGATTCGGGATTGCGCCGCATGGCGGTGAGCCAATCCGTCCCGTCGATGCCGCTGAGGCCGGTAATGAAAGCCGACAGGTAAAGCCACTTGTCCCACCAGGTCGTGCCTTTCCGACGGTCGCCCATGCGCCACATGATGACGGCGTACAGCAAAATGGTGACGCCGCCGACGATGTAGTAATAATTTTCCGGTATGAAGGGAACAATAGCGGCGCCGATAGTGACTAAGACGCCGGCGCAAATGACCATCTGGACGATTTGCCACTTCGACGGCCGGGACTTGGGATTCATTTCCCGATAAATCTTGGCAAAGATTTCAAGCAGGAAGATGACGATAAAGAAGGCGATGCCGACAAAAGGATTCAATGCTGCCACCCCGACGGTGATCAAGATGGGAATGGCCAGCCGCACGCCCGGGAAGAAGGTAAAGCTTTTGATCCGCATGACGTGGAGCTGAGAGTAAACCGTAAAATACGTAAAGACGTTAAACATCAACATAGCCGAAATGGCTTCGACCGGTTTGGCTCCCATATACAAAAACAGGAGGAGGACACACATGCTCATATTCATGCCTGTAAAGCGGGCAAATATGGTCCCCATCAAACCGGCCACAAAAAACGGGCCTATGGCCGATAACATTTCCATGGATAAAACAACTCCTGACCCGGATTATTTTAAATGATGGCTTCCCCGTTCCGTCATGGGGATGCCTTGTTTGCAGAGGGGGCATTCTTCCGGCTTGTACGTCGGAACCGTCAAGTGAAGCAGGGCCTGTACCTGATCTTTCGGTACACCGAATTCAGCCTTGCCGCCGCTGCGGTCGACGAGGAGACCGACACCGACGATGACGCCGCCGGCTTTTTTGACGACATCGACGACTTCCTGGACCGAGCCGCCGGTGGTTACAATATCTTCTACGATGAGAACTCGTTCGCCCGGTTCAATATGGAAACCGCGGCGAAGAGTCATGACGCCCTTTTCACGTTCCGTAAAGATGGCCCGCGTACCGAGGGCTTTGCCGACTTCATGCGCTAAGAGGATGCCGCCGGTCATCGGGCCCATAACGGTCTGGACGTTCTGGTCTTTAAAGCGTTCGGCCAATTCCTTGCAAAGCTTTTCCGTATATTCCGGATGCTGAAGGACGTTGAATTTTTCGACATAAAGCGGGCTGTGCAGTCCCGATGTCAAGAGAAAATGGCCTTCCAACACGGCTTTGGTTTCGACTAACAACTGTCTTACTTCTTCTTCTGTCAACATAATAAGTTATACCCCCTGAATTTCTGCTAAAATCTTTGCGGCTGCCTCTTTCGGATCGTCCGCTTTAGTAATCGGCCTGCCGATTACTAAATGAGAAGCTCCGTCGCGCAGTGCCTGAGACGGTGTCGTAAATCGTTTCTGGTCATTGGCGACAGCAAAGGTCGGCCGAATGCCCGGCGTGACGATGAGGAATTCCGGTCCGTTCATGGCCCGAATTGCTTTTGCTTCATACGGCGACGATACGGTACCGTCGATACCGGCTTCTTTGGCAATTTTCGCCAAGTTTTTTACTGAATCGGCAATGTTGTCCCTGCCGCCGATTTCCTTCCAAGCACCTTCATCGATGCTGGTCAGTACAGTAACCGCCAACAAGCGCGGCCGTTCGATGCCAAGCTTTGCCGCTTCATCGTGAACCGCTTCCGCTGCCGCTTCCATCATGGCCCGGCCTCCGGTCCCGTGAAGGGTCATCAAGTCGGCACCAAGGCGGGTCAAGGCGCGAATGCTCTGACCAACGGTGTTGGGAATGTCGTGGACTTTCAGATCGAGGAAAACGTGTTTTCCCTGATCCTTCAGATACCGCACTGCATCGGGACCGGCACTGTAAAACAGTTCCATACCGACTTTATAAAAAGAAACACTGTCTCCCAGTGTCCCTACGAGCTTCTTCAAGTCTTCCAAAGAATGGACATCCAAAGCCACAATGATTCTATCATCTGCCATGAGCTGCTCCTCCTGTATATCTATATAGGCATATCTAATTAATTGTGTCATGTTTTACAACGCCTGTCAAGGCGAGGACGACTTCACCGAGAAGACATGCTGCGGTACCATTCATAGGTGCGGAGAATCCCTTGAGCCAGATCGGTCTGAGGAGCAAAGTTCAAGGCCGATGCCAAGGCTTGATTACTGAGGACTGACCGCTGGATATCGCCGGGGCGGGCGTCTTTATAGTCTACGGAAACGGCGTGGCCCACAGCTTTCTCAAAGCTTTCGATCAGTTCGTTGATACTGGTTTCGGTTCCTGTCGACACGTTCATTGTATGATAACCCGTAAGGGGCAGGGCTCGAATGATAGCCTGGGCAATGTCACCGGCATAGACGAAGTCTCGCGTCTGCTTGCCGTCGCCGTAGACCGTAAGCCCTTTATTTCCCGATAAGAGTTTACAGAAAATGCTGACGACACCGCCTTCACCTTTTTCTCCCTGCCGTTCTCCGTAGACGTTGGCAAATCGGAAAATCGTCGTATTCAGGCCGTACAGTTCATGATAGACCCTCAAGTAGTGTTCCGTTGTCATCTTAGTCACACCATAGGGAGAGGTCGGCATAAGACGCTCTGACTCCCGCAGGGGAATATTCAAATTATCGCCGTAGACGGCAGCACTTGAGGAAAAGAGGATATGAGGGACCTTATACATCCGGCATCCTTCCAGCACATGAAGGACACCTTCTAAGTTAACCCGACAGTCAACGACCGGATGTTCCACGGAAAAAGGAACCATCGTCTGGGCCGCCAAATGGATGACGGCTGAAAAAGAATGATTTTTAAAAACGGCGTCAACAGCGTCTTGATCGCAGACATCGCCTTCAATCAATTCCATCTCGGCCGGTACATGTTCGCGGGATCCGCCGGATAAATTATCGAAAACGACGACATGCATATCCTTCTGCCCCTTAAGGGCTTCCAAAATATGCGATCCGATAAATCCGGCCCCGCCAGTAATCAAAATTTCCACCTTTATAGGCCCTCCATTACGTATTGATAGGATAATTCCCGGAATCTACAGCCGGAAAATTTCAGTCGCCTTGAATGAGGCGTCGTATTTCATTCAATTTGGCCTCACTGTCTGCATTTTGTGAGTGAAAATTAAGGAGCTCACTGAAATAGCCTTGATCCTTGGCAAGTTTCCGACTTTCATCATAAACCAGGTCGAAATAAAAGCAAAGGGTGCCGACATAAAAGTCCATAAAAGTTTTTTTCACCCTGGTCTGTACGAGTTTTTTCTGCCGCGCCTCCGCCATGACGGCATCTGAAATACCTTGTTTTTCAAAGTCTTTATCATCTACACGCCACACGTTCTGCCCTCGCCGCAGCCCTTCTGCACAGACGCGGAAAATATCAATCTTATCGGCGTCGCGGAGAATCTGGCAAAAGAGCCGCTGCCGCGGCAGCAAGTCATCGCTCAGCTGATACGCATTGTGCTGAGCGATGGCAGCCTCTATGACAGGGTCCTCACAGTCATCCTGCAAAAAATCGCGAATATGACCTTCCTGAAACAGATACCGGGCCCCGTATTTCGCATGATCCATGGACTGGTAATCGATAAAGGTATGATACTGCCGCAGCTGCTCAAAGCGTCCGATATCATGAAGGACGCCGATAAGCCAGGCTAGGTTCTGCTCATCCCGGGACAGTTGCAATGACCTTGCAAGGATTTCACAAAGCGAACTGACTCTCAAAGAATGAGCTAATTTTAAGGAAACGCCTTCATCGACGGCGGCAAAGTCTTCGACATAACGTTTAAACTGTGAAATTACGACCTCTCGATTCATTCCGGCCTGCCACCTTTCGATACAAAGATACGCGCTTAAAATCCATGGGGATTGAAAGGCTGAAGCTCCATCGTCTCTACTGTTTCCCCGTCGGCTGCAAAGGTAATGATTCCCTTGACGCAGTCTTCCTTTAAAACCATAGGGACCCAAGTCCGGTCACCTTTCCACATCTCATCATACGGAAAATCCTCGGGGGCAAACCATTGCGGTTCCATTTCTTCGCTCTCCCGAACCTTTCCCTGCCAGCTGCGGAGGATGTAGACATAGCCGATATGGTCCAGCTCAGGTGCAGCGGTGAAATGAAAATCGAGAAACCCGACCAGTTCGAAATCTTCTTCCGAAGCCACTAACCCCGTTTCTTCTTGAAGTTCTCTCACAGCACACTGTAAAAAAGTTTCCCCGGCTTCAATCTTGCCGCCGAAACCATTCCACTTACTCACGCCAAAGCCTCGTTTTTTACGGCCTAACAGTACCTTTCCATCGGACCGAACAGGGAAGCAGAGTGTCGTCGGACGCATGGACCTTACCTCTTTTTATGGAAATATTCGTGCTCTTTTGAAAGTTCCTGCAAAATCGTTTCGATGGTCCAGGAAATGTTATTGGGTGTCAGCATAGCCTTTAATGGTACGTTTTTCAAACGACCCCGGCGAATGCTGTCTAAGAGCAGATTGACGACTTTATTGTCGAAACCACAGAGAATGAGGGCTTCTTTCGTAACCGGCGGCAGATTTTCATCTTCATTCATCTTTTCATGAACTCTCGCTTCTTCCGTGTCCTGTCTCATCGCAGAGATCTCAGCGATTTCTTCGTCGGTCAGACCTAAGACCTTGCCGACGGTTTCTCCCTTTTCTTCATCCGTTACGGCCTTGATCTTCGATTTCGTAAGCAAAGCCAACAGTTTAACTTGTTCCAGTCTTTCCGGGGTGAAATTTACGGCTAACATCATACGATACGGCATAGTATCACTCCTTTTCCATAAAATGACGTCCCATTCCGAAAGTTTCCGAACGGGTATACACAAAAAGGAGCTGTCTCAGGACAGCTCCTTCTCATTCATACGTTTATACTAATTCGATGATTACCATCGGAGCAGCATCGCCCTGACGAACGCCAGTCTTGATGATGCGAGTATAACCGCCCTGACGATCGGTGTATTTCGGTGCAATTTCGTCAAACAGTTTTTTGACAACATCTTCATCCACCATGTATGCCAAAGCCTGACGGCGAGCGTGGAGATCACCGCGTTTTGCGAGGGTAAGCATTTTATCAGCGACTTTGCGAAGTTCTTTTGCCTTTGCTTCCGTCGTTTCAATGCGTTCATGCTGGAATAAAGAGGTGACAATGCTGCGCAGCAATGCTTTACGTGCGGAGCTGTCTCGTCCCAACTTTCTATAAGCCATTGTTCATCCTCCTCGAACTATTCTTCATTACTCGATTTTAAGTAGTAGTTGTGCATTTCTAACTTTTCAATAATTTCATCGACAGATTTCTTGCCGAGGTTGCGAATCTTCGACAAGTCGTCTTCCGTCCGTTCCGTGAGATCAGCTATGGTGTAGATGTTCGCACGCTTCAAGCAGTTCGAAGCACGGACCGAGAGATCAAGGATTTCGATTTTAATCGTACCCTTATCCGGTTCTGTCGTTTCTTCCGCAGCATCGCTGTCTTCATCGGTAAAGATGGCTTTTTCATCGTTTACCTTAGCATCGGTTGCAATGTTCTGGAAGTAGTTTAAGTAGCTGATCATAATCGATGCAGCTTTGGCAACAGCATTTTCAGTGGTAATGCTGCCATCAGTCGTTACTTCAAGGGTCAACGAATCATAGTCCATTTCGTTGCCTACCCGGATATTTCCGACACTGTAGTTCGTGCGAACAATCGGAGAGAAGATGGAATCGATAGGAATGACTCCGATCATATCCGTTTCCTTCTTGTTCTGCGTGGACGGAACATAGCCCTTACCGCGTTCGATGTGGCACTGCATGTGGATGTCAGCTTCCGAATCGAGGGTAGCGATATGGAGATCCGGGTTTAAAATTTCAATGTCTGAGTTTACGTTAAGATCGTTTGCGGTGAATTCACATTCACCAGAGATATCGATAGTGATGTCGACTTCATCTACATCATCATCCAAGAATTTAATCCGAACCTGCTTGAGGTTGAGGATGATTTCCGAAACGTCTTCCCGAACACCGGGAATCGTCGAAAATTCATGGAGAACACCATCGATTTTAATCGAAGTGATTGCTACGCCATCCAGTGATGCCAGGAGGACACGCCGCAAACTATTACCCAATGTGATTCCGTAACCCCGATCCAGAGGTTCGCATACGAATTTTCCATAGGTACCGCCGTCGTTTACTTCGACGGTTTTAACTTTAAATTTGTTATCTTCGCTCATTAGGAAAATCCTCCTATTTCAGAATCAAAACACCTTGGTTAATCATCGATTATACGCGTCTCCGTTTAGGCGGACGGCAACCGTTATGCGGGATAGGCGTTACGTCTTTGATGGAGTTTACTTCGAGACCAGCTGCCTGTAATGCGCGGATAGCAGCTTCACGACCCGAACCCGGACCTTTTACGAAGACTTCTACCTGACGAAGGCCATGTTCCATAGCTGCTTTTGCAGCCTGTTCAGCAGCCATCTGTGCAGCGAACGGAGTGCTCTTACGGGAACCGCGGAAACCGAGGCCGCCGGCACTTGCCCAAGACAGTGCATTGCCTTTTGTATCACTAATCGTAACGATTGTATTGTTGAATGTAGAACGAATATGAGCTGCGCCCGATTCTACATGTTTCTTTTCTTTTCTTTTATTGCTTCTGACATTCTTAGCCAAAATCGTTTCCCTCCTTACTTAGAGAATCTTATTTCTTCTTACCTGCAACAGCTTTTCTCGGACCTTTACGCGTACGTGCATTGGTCTTGGTGCGCTGACCGCGAACGGGAAGACCTGCGCGATGGCGTTTGCCACGATACGAATTAACTTCGATCAGGCGTTTAATGTTGAGTGCTGTGTCGCGGCGAAGATCGCCTTCAACTTTATAATCAGAACCGATGACTTCACGAATTTTCTGTACTTCGTCTTCTGTCAAATCGCGAACGCGGGTATCCGGGTTTACGCCAGTCTTCGCCAAGATTTCCTGGGAAGAAGAAAGACCAATACCTAAAATGTAAGTCAAACCAATTTCAACTCGTTTATCACGTGGTAAATCCACACCGGCTATACGTGCCATCTATTCATTCACCTCCTGCTTATTAACCCTGTTTCTGTTTATGTTTCGGATTTTCGCAAATGACCATGACACGGCCTTTACGTTTGATGATTTTGCATTTTTCGCAAATCTTTTTTACTGACGGTTTTACCTTCATTATTAACCTCCTGCGTAATACTCTTACTTAAAGCGGTATGTAATACGACCGCGATTCAGATCATACGGTGTCAATTCAAGTGTGACTCGGTCGCCCGGAAGGATACGAATGAAATTCATACGCATTTTACCGGAGACATGAGCCAACACGATGTGTTCATTTTCAAGTTTTACTTTGAACATGGCGTTTGGCAAGGCTTCAACGACGACGCCTTCTACTTCAATGACATCTACCTTCGACATAGTAACCTCCCTGGTCAATTCTTCATAGCCCGGTTTAAGACGGACCGTATCCATTCATTGCTGATTCTCGTGGGACCAGCGCTTCCTTCAGATACGCTCGTTCCCAATATCCGGAGATGCCGGCAGTTCTTTTTCTTCGGCTTATCCAGGTTGTACTTTCTACCGTCAGCAATCCATACGTAGGGATAAGCCAAACTGCCGACAACAACATACAAGCAGCCTTTATCCTTGCCTGCCAGACATTCTACGACCGTGCAGACAGGTATCATCGGAGTTCGTTCCATCATTCATCCGGTAAGGTCAGAATTTCAGGGCCGTTTTCCGTGATTGCTACTGTATGTTCGAAGTGGGCTGCCGGTTTGCCGTCTTGTGTGACGACAGTCCAGCCGTTTTTCAACTGGCGGACTTTTTCCGTACCCATATTGATCATCGGTTCCAGAGCCAGGACCATGCCCGGTTCCAACAATTCACCGTGACCGGGCGTACCGTAGTTCGGTACTTCCGGATCTTCGTGCATATCCGTACCAATGCCGTGACCGACGTAATCTCGGACGACGCTGTATCCAAAGGATTCAGCATAGGCTTGGACGGCATGACCGATATCGCCAAGGTGGTTGCCGGCTACAGCCTGTTCAATGCCCTTGTAAAGGCATTCTTCAGTAACCTTCAATAACTTGAGGGTTGCCGGGTTCACGTGGCCGACAGGAATCGTTACCGTCGAATCGCCATGGTAGCCATTTTTATTTACAACTAAATCAACGCTGATTATATCGCCATCTTTAAGCTTGCGATGGCCAGGAATCCCATGGACGACTTCTTCATTTACGCTGGCGCAAATAGTTGCCGGGAATCCGTAGTATCCTTTACAGCTCGGAAAAGCGCCGCAACTGCGGATATAGTCTTCACAGCGCTGGTCCAGCTCACCCGTCGTAATGCCGGGCTTTGCCAGCTTCTTCATGAGAGCTAAGGCATTGGCCGTAATACGGCCAGCGTCGCGAATATATTCAATTTCCCGTTTTGATTTTAAGATGATCATGCTTATTTACTCTTTTCAAGACTAGCGATGATGTCTTTATATACATCATCCATATTCTGTTCTCCATCAATTTCAATATAGAGATTGGAATTTTTATAGTAGTCAATGAGCGGTTTCGTCTGTGCAGCGTATACACTCAGACGCTTTTTGACGGTTTCTACTTTGTCGTCGTCGCGCTGGTATAATTCACCGCCGCATTTATCGCAAACGTTCTTTACCTTGGACGGTTTGAATGTGACATGGTATGTCGTACCGCAAGAGCGGCAGATCTGACGGCCCGTCGTCCGCTTGATGAGTTCTTCATCCGGAACGGCGATGTTGATGACGCCATCGAGTTTGATGCCGAGGTCCCGAAGGATGGCATCGAGGGATACAGCCTGGCTGGTCGTACGCGGGAAGCCGTCGAGGATAAAGCCTTTTTTGCAGTCGTCTTTAGAAAGACGTTCCTTGACAATTCCGACGGTAACAGCATCGGGTACGAGCTGGCCGTTGTCCATATACTTTTTGGCTTCAAGGCCGAGCGGAGTCTGTTCTTTTACAGCTGCCCGGAACATATCGCCTGTCGAAATCTGGGGAATACCATATTTGTCAATCAATCGTTCAGCCTGGGTACCTTTGCCGGCGCCCGGAGGGCCCATTAAAAGAATATACACTCAAACTACCCCCTTATTATTTCATAAATCCTTGATATTGTCTATTCAAAACTAAGGATTCTGCCTGCTTCATCGTATCGATAGCAACACCGACGACGATGAGGATGGCTGTACCGCCGAAGTAAACCCCTTCAATGCCTGTAATCCAGCCGATGAAGTTCGGCAAGATGGCGATGAAAGCTAAGAAGAAGGCACCGGCGAGGGTAATTCTCGTCATGATGCGATCGATATACATAGCGGTCGGCTGACCCGGACGGATGCCCGGAATGAAGCCGCCATACTTCTGCATATTTTCCGTAAGCTGCGGGATATTCAGCGAAATAGCCGTGTAGAAATATGTGAAGAACATGATCAGAACGGCGTACATGACCGTATTGGTAACGGTGCCCCATGCAAAGTAGCTGGCAATCCATTGGACTGTGTCATTCTGTACGAATTGAGCGATCGTAATCGGGAACATCAGTACAGACGATGCAAAGATGATGGGGATAACGCCGGCCTGGTTGACTTTCAGCGGAATATGTGTCGAATGACCTCCGTACATCTTACGGCCGACAATGCGTTTTGCATATTGGACCGCAACACGCCGCTGTCCCTGCGTAACTTCGATGACCACGATGATCATGAATAAGGCGATGACAACAAAAAGTAAGGCCTGGAAGATATTAATCGAACCGGCCTGAATATACTGATAAATCGTCATGACGCCCTGCGGGAAGCGTGCTACGATACCGGCGAAGATGATAAGGGAAATACCATTGCCGATACCACCGGCTGTGATCTGGTCACCGAGCCACATGAGGAAACAAGTCCCTGCCGTGAGAATCAGTGATACCATGACGACCATGGCCCAGCTGTCGACGATGAGAGCACCGTTGACTTTCAAGGCATAGCTCATGGCAAAGGCCTGAATCAAAGCCAGGACAACCGTGCCGTACCGCGTGACCTTTTGAATCTTATCGCGGCCTTCTTGATTGTCCTTTGCCCATTGTTCAAAGGTCGGAACGACGGCGGTCAGCAGCTGCATGATAATCGACGCGTTGATGTACGGCGTGATGCTCATAGCCAGGATGGAGAACTTACTCAGTGCTCCGCCGGCGAACAAGTCGAGAAGCCCGAACAAGTTGCCGCTGCTGAAGAGGTTTTCAATGACCGAAGAGTCGACACCCGGTACGGGAATGTGGACACCCAGTCTGAAAACGACGAACATGATAAGAGTGAAGACCGCCCGTTTCCGGAATTCCGGAACGTTAAGTACGTTTTGGATGTTCTCTAACATCGCAAATCACCCCTACTGTTCTGCTACCGGTTCTTCTCCCGGTACTACAACCTTACCACCTGCAGCTTCAATCTTTTCTTTAGCAGATTTCGTGAAACCATTGGCTACGACGGTGAGTTTCTTTTCGAGATCGCCATTGCCGAGGATACGGATGCCGTCGCGGACATTCTTAACGATGCCGGCTTCGACTAAAGCAACGGGATCAACGGTAGCACCGTCTTCAAAGCGGTTGAGTACAGAAACGTTAACTTCTGCATATTCTTTAGCCCAAATGTTGGTAAAACCACGTTTCGGGAGCAAACGATACAGCGGCATCTGGCCACCTTCGAAGCCCGGGCGCTTACCGCCGCCGCTACGAGAAAGCTGACCTTTCATACCTTTACCGGCCGTTTTGCCGTTGCCGGAACCGATACCACGGCCGACGCGGTTACGTTTTTTCTTGGAACCAGGAACAATACTCATTTCATGAAGTTTCAATTCAGCGCACCTCCTTCTATATTAAATTTCTTCTACTTTTACCAAGTGTTCTACTTTGTGAAGCATCCCTTTAATCTGGGGGGTTACTTCTTTTACTACGCTGGAGTTCGTCTTGTGGAGACCGAGAGCAACGATGGTTGCACGCTGATCACCAGGACGGCCAGCCAAACTCTTTACGAGTGTAACTTTAACCTGAGCCATCTTGTTATATCCTCCTTATTAACCGTAAATTTCTTCTACAGTTTTGCCACGGAGTTCAGCAACTTTATTGACATCCTTCAAGCTGCTCAAACCTTCGAGCGTAGCCTGAACCATGTTGTTCGGGTTGGAAGAACCGATCGATTTGGTGAGGATGTTGCGGACGCCAGCCAGTTCCAATACGGCACGAACCGGGCCGCCGGCAATAACGCCAGTACCTTCAGCAGCCGGTTTCAGGAATACCTGGCCTGCGCCGAAAATACCCGTAACTTTATGGGGAATGGAACCGTTTTTCAACGGAACGGAAATCATATGTTTCTTAGCGTCTTCAACGCCTTTGCGGATTGCTTCAGGAACTTCGCCGGCTTTACCTAAACCTGCGCCAACACGGCCATTGCCGTCACCGACAACAACGAGGGCACTGAAGGAAAAACGACGGCCGCCTTTAACTACCTTAGCAACACGGTTGATGAATACTACATTTTCCTGTAATTCGAGACCTGCATGGTCAACTTTTGCCATGTGTTATTTCCTCCTTGATTAGAATTTCAAGCCAGCTTCACGAGCTGCTTCTGCGAGAGCTGCGACACGGCCGTGATAGATGTAACCGCCACGGTCGAAAACAACAGTCGTAATACCTTTTTCAACAGCGCGTTTGGCAACCAAAGCACCTACCAATTTTGCACCTTCAGCGTTGCCGCCGGTGACGTTCTGATCTTTCAGTTCTTTGTCCAAAGAGCTAGCTGCGACCAAGGTTACGCCGTTTACGTCGTCGATGACCTGGGCATAGATATTGTTAAGGCTGCGGAAAACGTTGAGACGAGGACGTTCTGCCGTGCCGTTGATGTTCTTGCGTAAACGCCAATGCCGTTTCAAACGGATTGTGTTTTTACTCTTATTCAAGGAATTCACTCCTTTCTAATTAAATGTTACTTATTTCTTAGTACCAGCTTTACCGGCTTTACGACGGACATGTTCGCCAACATAACGGATACCTTTGCCCTTATACGGTTCAGGGAGACGGTAGCCGCGAACTTTAGCAGCGAATTCACCGACAACTTCGTTGTCTGCACCGGAAATGTGGATCTGCGTTGCACTCGGGCATTCAATCGTAACACCAGCGGGAGCATCGAGTTCGAGGGGATGGGAGAAACCCAGGGTCAAGGCGAGTTTTTTGCCTTTCATCTGTGCTCTGTAACCAACACCGACGATTTCCAATTCCTTTTTGAAGCCTTCCGAAACACCTTTTACCATGTTGGCTACGAGTGCGCGGGTGAGGCCGTGCAGTGCACGGTGATTTTTATCGTCAGACGGACGTTCTACAGTGATAACGTTGTCATTAATTGTGACTTTCATATCCTGGTGAAGCGTACGTGTGAGTTCGCCTTTCGGGCCTTTTACGGTAATTACGTGGCCATCGAGGTTTACATTTACGCCTGCCGGAATATCAATAGGCATTCTACCTACTCGGGACATATTGACACCTCCAAAATTTACCAGACGTAAGCGAGAACTTCGCCGCCCAAGCCGAGTTTACGAGCCTGTTTGTCGCTCATAACGCCTTGAGACGTAGAAATTACAGCGATCCCCAAACCACCGAGAACGCGCGGGAGTTCTTCCTTGCCAGCGTATACGCGCAGGCCCGGTTTGGAAATTCTCTTGATGCCGGTAATTACTTTTTCTTTATTAGAACCATATTTCAACGTAACTTTCAGCGTTTTGCCTTCGTTTACGGATTCGTAGTTTTTGACGAAACCTTCTTCTTTGAGGATGTCGAGCATTGCTGCTTTAATCTTCGAAGCAGGGATTTCTACTTTTTCGTGATATGCCGAGTTAGCATTACGGATTCTTGTGAGCATATCCGCAATCGGATCGGTCATTGCCATAATCTAAAAACCTCCCTCCATGGAATACGTGTTACCAGCTGGCTTTTTTAACGCCAGGGATCTGACCTTTATAAGCCAGTTCACGGAATGTGATGCGGCAGATGCCAAATTTACGCATATAACCGTGAGGACGGCCGGTTATTTTGCAGCGGTTGTGCAGACGAACCGGAGATGCGTTAGCCGGCAGCTGAGAAAGTGCTTCATAGTCGCCTTTTGCTTTGAGTTCAGCACGAAGCTTAGCGTATTTGGCAACCATTTTTTCACGTTTCTTTTCACGTTCAAGCATCGATTTCTTTGCCATGTATGTTATCCTCCTCTATTACTTTTCAAAAGGCATGCCCATCAGTTTCAACATGTCGCGACCTTCTTCGTCGGTCGCAGCCGTCGTAACGATGGTGATATCCATGCCGCGAGCTTTATCAACCTTATCATATTCGATTTCCGGGAAGATAAGCTGTTCCTTCAGGCCGAGGGTGTAGTTGCCGCGGCCGTCAAAGCCGGTTGCACTGACACCATGGAAGTCACGGACACGGGGAAGCGTCAAGTTCATCAATTTATCGAGGAACTCATACATGCGTTCGCCGCGAAGCGTAACTTTGCAGCCAAGGTTCATGCCTTCACGGATTTTGAAAGCTGCGATAGATTTCTTAGCTTTCGTGATAATCGGTTTCTGACCGGAAATGATGGTCATATCGCTAACAGCAGCATCCAAGGCTTTGGAGTTGGTAACAGCTTCGCCAACGGCCATGTTGATAACAACTTTGGTAACCTTCGGAATCTGCATTACATTTTTATAACTATATTTTTCCTGTAAACCTTTCACAACTTCGGAAAGGTATTTGTCTTTTAATCTGGACACTCTCAAGGGCCTCCCTTCTTATTTAGATAGCTTTACCGCTCTTTACGGCTGTACGAACTTTAGTGCCGTCGGCCTGCTGGACCATTTTGACACGAGTCGGTTTGCCGCTTTCAGGATCTACGAGCATTACGTTGGAAACATGGATAGCTGCTTCCTTGGTGATAATGCCGCCTTGAGGATTGTTCTGACTCGGTTTCGTGTGGCGCTTAACCATGTTAAGGCCTTCAACTACGACGCGGTCTTTTTTCGGATACGTTGCGATGACCTTACCCTTTTTGCCTTTTTCTTTACCGGCAATGACAATGACCGTATCGCCTGTTTTAACGTGCATTTTACCCATTGAGAACACCCCCTCCTTATAATACTTCCGGAGCCAGGGAGATAATCTTCATGAAATCTTTTTCACGCAATTCTCTGGCAACGGGCCCAAAAATACGAGTACCTTTCGGACTTTTATCATTGTTGTTGATTACGACAGCGGCGTTTTCGTCGAAACGGATATAGGAACCGTCAGCACGGCGCAAACCCTTCTTAGAACGGACGATAACAGCCTTGACTACATCGCCCTTCTTGACAACGCCACCGGGTGATGCATCTTTAACAGATGCTGTAATGATATCACCAATGTTGCCATATTTACGATACGAGCCACCCATGACCTGGATGCACAAAATCTTCTTGGCACCAGTATTGTCGGCAACATTCAACATAGTTTCTTGCTGAATCATGGCTTAACCTCCTAATTAATGAAGCTTATTTAGCTTTTTCTACAATCGTCACGACTCTCCAGTGTTTCTGTTTGGACAGCGGACGGGTTTCTTCAATACGAACTACGTCGCCAATATGGCATTCGTTGTTTTCATCGTGGGCTTTAAATTTAACCGTCGAAATGATCGGCTTTTTATACAGCTTATGCTGTGTCTTATATTCTACAGCAACGACAATTGTTTTGTCCATCTTATCGCTGACTACTTTACCTACGCGAATTTTACGTTCATTTCTTTCCATCTGTGCTTGTGACCTCCTTTTAGATTCCAATTATGGACGTTCTTACGCCTGCGCTTTCAGTTCTGCTTCACGCTGTACCGTTTTGATGCGAGCGATTGTCTTTTTAACTTCGCGGATACGCATTGGATTTTCTAATTGGCCGGTCGCATGTTGAAAACGGAGGTTAAACAATTCTTCTTTCAGGCTAACCACTTTTTCATCCATTTCGGCAGCGCTCAGCGCACGGATTTCTTTAACCTTCATTTTATTCACCACCTAATTCCTGACCTTTAACAACAAACTTCGTTTTAATCGGCAGCTTATGGCCAGCGAGACGCATTGCTTCACGAGCAATATCTACGCTTACGCCACCCATTTCAAAGAGTACGCGGCCCGGTTTTGCAACAGCAACCCAGTATTCAGGAGCACCTTTACCGGAACCCATACGAGTACCAGCCGGTTTAGCCGTAACCGGTTTGTCCGGGAAAATTTTGATCCAAACTTTACCGCCACGTTTGATGTAACGTGTCATAGCGATACGGGCAGCTTCGATCTGACGGTTCGTAATCCACGACGGTTCGAGAGCGACGAGACCATATTCACCATGAGCGACTTTATTACCACGATGTGCCTGGCCTTTCATACGGCCACGGAACTGTTTACGATATTTGACACGTTTTGGAATTAACATTACGCTTCACTCCCTTCGTGCTTTTTCGGAGCTTTTTTAGCTTCCGGGAGGATTTCACCTTTGTAAATCCAGCATTTAATGCCGATGCAGCCATACGTCGTATGAGCTTCAGCAAAACCATAATCGATATCAGCGCGGAGCGTGTGCAAGGGGATGGAACCATCGCGGAGGCTTTCGCTGCGAGCGATTTCAGCACCGCCAAGACGGCCGGAGCACATGATCTTGATACCCTTAGCACCCATACGCATCGTACGGCCAACGCACTGTTTCATAGCGCGGCGGAAGCCGATACGGCGTTCGAGCTGGCTGGCAACGTTTTCAGCAACCAAGGTTGCATCCATTTCAGCCTGTTTGATTTCTGCAATGTTTACGTCGACCGTCTTCGTCGTGAAGGCTTTCAACGCTTTTTTAATATCTTCAATACCTGCGCCGCCACGGCCGATGACCATGCCCGGTTTAGCAGTATGGATAACCAATTTGATGCGTTTTGCAGAGCGTTCGATTTCAATGCGGGAAACACCTGCAATGTATAACTGTTTCTTTAAGAATTCACGGATCTTAACGTCTTCATTTAAGAGTGCAGCGTAATCTTTTTCTGCATACCATTTTGCGTCCCATGGTTTGGAAACGCCGACGCGGAATCCATGGGCGTTAACTTTCTGACCCACTACATTTCCCTCCTTATGCTTTTTCGTCAACAACAACCGTCAAATGACTGGAATGTTTGAGAATTTTGAAAGCCTGTCCACGGCTGCGCGGATGAATACGTTTCATCGTGGAATCTTGGTCAACAAAAATTTCAGAAATGAACAATTTTGCAACGTCCATATCGTTATTGTGTTCCGCATTAGCAACGGCACTGCGCAAAGTCTTTTCAACTACACGAGAACCCACTTTCGGAGTGAATTTCAAGATAGAGATAGCTTCGCCGACGTTTTTACCCCGAACCAAGTCAGCAACAATCCGAATTTTACGGGGAGCAATGCGAATGTGTTTCGTAACAGCTTTTACTGCCATTTATGTTACCCCCTTATCTAGTTACTTTTTCGGCTTTAGCATGACCCTTGAATGTACGAGTCGGTGCAAATTCGCCCAATTTATGACCTACCATATCTTCAGTGATATAGACAGGTACATGTTTCCGGCCGTCGTGAACGGCGATAGTGTGGCCGACAAAGTTCGGCAGGATCATCGATGCACGGGACCAGGTTTTGATGACTTTCTTTTCGTTGGCTTCGTTCATAGCGTCGATTTTCTTCAAGAGATGATGTGCTACGAATGGGCCCTTTTTAATGGATCTGGACACTTAGTTATCTCCTTTCCTCAACACTTATTTACGTCTCTTCACAATAAACTTATTGGAAGCTTTTTTAGAGTCACGAGTCTTGACGCCATAAGCAGGTTTACCCCAAGGAGTAACCGGGCGTTTACGACCAACAGGAGCCTTACCTTCACCACCGCCATGGGGATGATCGCACGGGTTCATGACGACACCACGGTTGCCCGGGCGAACGCCCAACCAACGGGAACGACCAGCTTTACCGATCGTGATGTTTTCATAATCCGTATTGCTTACGACACCGACGGTAGCGCGGCAGCGGATGTGTACCTGACGAAGTTCGCCCGACGGCAGACGAAGAAGTGCATAGTTGCCTTCTTTAGCCATGAGCTGTGCCGATTCACCGGCAGAACGAACCATCTGGCCGCCCTTGCCGATTTTCATTTCAACGTTGTGTACGAGAGTACCGAGGGGGATGTTCTGGAGCGGCAAAGCGTTGCCGATTTTGATATCCGATTCGGGACCGCTGTAAACGACGTCGCCGACTTTAAGGCCGTTCGGAGCGATGATGTATTTCTTTTCGCCATCTGCATAGAACAGAAGGGCGATGTTGGCAGAGCGGTTCGGATCGTATTCGATCGTCGCAACTTTTGCCGGGATGTTGTCTTTAATACGTTTGAAGTCGATCAAACGGTAACGGCGTTTATGACCGCCGCCCTGATGACGGACAGTCATACGGCCGCTGTTATTACGACCGCCCTTATTGGTTACTTTGACCAATAAGGATTTTTCCGGTTTAGACGCCGTAATGTCTTCGAATGTCGAAACAGTCATGAAACGGCGGCTAGCGGAGTACGGTTTAAATGATTTAATGGCCATTGTAGTGCCTCCTCCTTATTCGTTAATGCTTAAGCTCCTTCGAAGAATTCGATCGTTTCGCCTTCCTGAAGGGTTACGATGGCTTTTTTGTAATCCGGGCGCTTGCCGATGTATTTGCCCATGCGCTTGAATTTACCCATCGTGCGAAGTGTTGCTACGCTTTTAACTTTGACGCCGAAAATGGCTTCAACAGCTTTACGAATTTCAACTTTGTTAGCATGGAGCGGTACTTTAAATGTATATTTGCCATCAGACATCATCATCGTCGTTTTTTCGGTGATGACCGGTTTTAACAAGAGATCATGCATGTTCATTATGCGAGCACCTCCTCAATCTTAGCGACAGCGCTCTTCGTAACGAACAATTTCGTGTAGTGGAGCAAATCAAAGATGTTTACGCCAGTCGTAGAAATGGCTTTAACGCCTTTGATGTTGCGTGCGCAGCGTTCTACAACTTCATCGTTGTCGGTAATGAAAAGAACCTTTTCACCGGCGAATTTGAAGTTATTGATGAGCGTAACAACTTCTTTCGTTTTCGGAGCTGCGAGATTGATTTCGTCGAGGACGAACAATTCATTAGTATTGACTTTATCGCTCAAAGCGGATTTTACAGCGAGACGGCGAGCTTTACGAGGCATTTTCTGTTCGTAAGAGCGCGGATGGGGACCCCAAATGGTGCCGCCACCAACCCACAACGGGCTGCGGTTACTACCTACACGGGCCCGGCCGGTTCCTTTCTGTTTCCAAGGCTTTCTGCCACCGCCGCGAACGAGGCCGCGAGTCTTAGTGGAATGTGTGCCTAAGCGCTGGTTGGCGAGCTGACGGAGAACGGCCTGACGCATAACGGCTTCGTTCACTTCAACGCCAAATACGCTATCGTTCAATTCGATTTCACCGGTCTGTGCACCGGCAATATTATACGTGCTTACTTTTGGCATTATATTTTATCCTCCTTCCTGTAGACAACTATTAGCGGGGTTTTACGGTATCGCGAATCATGACCAGGCTGCCTTTAGCACCCGGGATGCCGCCTTTAACCAAGATGAGGTTCTTATCCATATCGACTTTAACGATCGAAAGATGAAGAACGGTTGCCTGGTTGCCACCCATTTGTCCAGGAAGTTTTTTACCCTTGACGACTTTACCGCCGCCACCACTGGTCATAGGTCCGAGAGAACCGGGTTCACGATGAGATTTAGAGCCGTGCCCCATCGGTCCGCGGTGGAAACCGTGACGTTTGATAGTACCTGCAAACCCTTTACCTTTGCTGGTGCCAATTACGTCGACGAGATCGCCGCTTGCGAAAATATCAGCTGCCAGAGTTTGGCCTGCCGTATATTCCGGCGTATCTGTCAAACGAAATTCGCGAAGATACTTAACAGGAGCTACGCCTGCTTTGTCGAACTGACCCTTAACGGGTTTCGTCAGATGTTTTTCTTTGATTTCACCATAGCCGAGCTGAATGGAGTTGTATCCGTCCGTATCAACGGTTTTAACACGTACAACTACGTTCGGGGAAGCTTCGACGACGGTTACAGGGACGACTGCGCCTTCTTCGGTGAAGACCTGAGTCATACCTAATTTTTTACCCAAAATAGCTTTAGACATAATCGCACCTCCTCCTATAATTTGATTTCGATGTCTACGCCAGCCGGCAGATCGAGACGAGTCAAGGCATCAACGGTTTTGTTCGATGCTTCGAGGATATCGATCAAGCGTTTGTGCGTACGGAGTTCGAACTGTTCACGAGAGTCTTTGTTAACATGGGGAGAACGAAGAATCGTGAAGATGTTCTTTTCTGTCGGAAGCGGAATCGGTCCGGATACCATTGCACCGGTACGTTTCGCCGTGTCGACGATTTTCGCCGCGCTCTGATCAAGCGTTTTGTGATCGTAAGCTTTGAGGCGAATACGAATTCTTTCCTGTTTTGCCATTACTTAATTCCTCCTAACGTCTATTTCGTTGAATAGACTGCTCCATAAGAGTTTCCCCGCCTTGCGGGCAACATCTTATATCATAGTTTAGCGCGTCCGAGAGAGTATTTCCCTGTTGTCGCGTACTTACCTAGTTTACTACAAAACCGGGCATGACGCAAGGATTTTTCAAGTCATTTCAAAAATTTTCTGACCGATTTAACATACATTATATGTATCTCTATCATGATAAAGAAAAGGACGAACTACCACATTGTAGTAGTTCGTCCTTATAACAGCAGAGCGTCTCTGCTGCAGGTGTATTTTAGCCTTCGATTTCGGAAACGACGCCGGCACCAACGGTACGGCCGCCTTCACGAATAGCGAAACGGAGACCAGCTTCGATAGCGATCGGAGTGATCAGTTCGACGTCCATTTTGACGTTATCGCCAGGCATGCACATTTCAGTGCCTTCCGGAAGCTGGATGACGCCCGTTACGTCCGTTG